>Ga0247844_1002743_pt1 | contig 27874 bp, 25 predicted proteins | sample LaCtaG_FD_192421 | JGI IMG/M metagenome (GOLD analysis project Ga0247844, IMG submission 192421) | Freshwater microbial communities from meromictic Lake La Cruz, Castile-La Mancha, Spain - LaCruzMarch201714.5m_1 | ecosystem: Environmental > Aquatic > Freshwater > Lake | place: Spain: Castile-La...
GCAGGGGCAGGAGCTTGGGGAGCTGATGTCTGAGCTTTGGCAGCAGTAGGCATAAGGGTGCCGATGGCGGCGACGACCGCCGACAGAATTGTCTGTTGTTTTGTTTTCATGGCGTTTTTATTTTTTTCATTTCAGGACGAATTCATCAAACAGCATATATCAGGGTAAATGGATTAAGGTTGTGGCAAAGCAAGACTACCAGTCCAGTCACGCCATGGACCAGAGGGCACCTGCCGCTCCTCCATGAAACGCCACTCGACTCGCTCTCCGCTGCGCAGCTTTAAGAAATCACGAACGGCCGGGCTGAGGTCGATGCCAGCCGACTTGTTGCGGTTGGCACGAGGTGATTCTTTACCGAAAACATATTGCCAATGATCGACTTCAAACGGCCCGACATCCTCCCATTGGGCGTAACAAACACGGCCTTCATAATGAATCGCCACCCAACGGCCCTTACAGACTGAAATGCCATCGCCACGGTAATCCTCCCAGAACCATGGAATCACTTCCGAAGCCTCCGGGCGGTGCACTCCACCTTTCGCGACATCGTTGTAGGGCAGCGCGATGTAAAAGGGGTTGAGCTGCGGCGAGAAGCCTGCGGGGCTCCAGCCATTACGCCGATCCGGTTGATCATATCCCCCAAAATTTTCCTGCCAATTTTGATCCCAAGCACTATTGGTATTGGGCGTCGGATTGTTTTCCGTCGGCAATTCCCCGACCCAGAAAACGGTGGCAGTGACATTCCGCTTCCAAGGTAACGAATCGCGCATCGCTTCCCGGGAATTCTCGCTGACAATCCTTGCGGAATTCGGAACCCCATAAGGATCGCTCAAGGCCGGTAACGCAGCCCGGCGGTTATCAAGAAACCGTTCATGCGCTCCGGAGACCCGGTCCGATAAGCGGGCACCAACAGCCGTCCCCAACAGGGCAACGGCAGTGATTCCAAAAGCTAATCGGTGAAGATGCATGATTTTTTACCAATACTTTTAAAGTGCATAACACTTCAATTACCCATTACGGTAGAATTTTAATTCATCATGACAAGAAAATTCTGCATATTTTTGAAAGAAAATCAAGAAGCCTGAAAAAATCATTTTTTACTTATTTCCAATGAGTTACAAATTCAAATAAACTCCTTGCCGAAAAATCGACGGGTGATTTTAGACCCAAAAAAGAAATTTTCAGACAAAAAAGCGATCCTCTCAGTTTTTGGCGAGACCGAAGCGGCGCTCCAATTCTCGCATGCCGAATTCGGTGAGGGTCGGCCGGCCCTCGGCGGTGCAGTAGGGCAGCTCGCAGGTGAATAATTCCGTGAGCAAAGAACGGGCCTCGATCAGCCGGGGTTCAACCAAGCTCGCCGCGCGTTTTGCGAGGATTCGAGCCAGACGATCCAACGCGAAGCGGGCCCCCGAAACCGGATCGTGCAGCAACTCATCGAGCATCGCTCCGAGAAATGACCGCGGATTTTCAATACCAAGACATGCGGGGAGCGTGCGGATTTGCACAGTATTCCCACCGAAGGCTTCCACTTCGATGCCAGCGTCGGCCAGTGGGATGCGTTCCCGCAGCAGTAAATCCAGATCCCGTGGATCCAATTCCAACAGCACCGGCACCAACAAACCTTGTGTCGCCGGGCCGCCATCCCGCTGTCTCAGCAAGCGATCATAAAAAATCCGTTCTTTGGCCGCCTTGGGATCAAATAAGACCAATCCATCCGCGCTCTCCATGATGACGAAACGATTTCGCAACATCCCGATAATCCGGAAATCGGGCGATCCCCCACTCTGCGTCGGCAGCGAGACATCGGATACTGCCTCCCCGGAAACCGAAGGCAACTCCTGCCAAGCGGAAAGCATCGCCTGAGGTGCGTGAAACCCACTCGCCACCGGCAGTGGCACGGGAGCGTCTGGTCGCGGAGCTACGGGTGGCGCAGTCTCCACCCGACTCGGCATGATCGAAACCCTGGGCGGTGGTGGCTTCAAACCTTCCATCACCGCTTGCAAAATCGCGTCGCGCACGTCGAGTGGTCGATGAAACCGCACCTCACGCTTTGCCGGGTGCACGTTGACGTCCACCAGCGTCGGTTCCAAATCGAGCCAGAGCCAGGCCGCCGGGTGCATTCCATCCGTCACCGCGCCGCGAAACCCCTCGGCCAGCGCCCGTGAAATGACCGCATCCTCGACCGGCCGACCATTGAGAAACACAAATTGGTGACGCCTCCCCTTCCGCGCATGACTCGCCGGAAGCACGAATCCCTCCACCGAGATGCCATTTCCTTGCGTCAGCGGCAGGGCAATTAATTCCCGCGCCATTTCGTTTCCCAGCAAATGACGCACCCGCTCCACCGCCTTCGCCGCAGCCGGCAAATCGAACACCTCACGATCATCCCGCCGCAACCGAAACCTCACCCACGGCGCGGCCAACGCATGCAATCGCAGCTGGTGCTCAACGTGCGCCGCCTCCGTGGACTCGGCTCGCATAAATTTCCGCCGCGCGGGCATGTTGAAAAACAACGATTTGGCCTCGATCACCGTGCCCGGCGCGCAACCCGCATCCCTGACATCGCGGATTTTCCCGCCATCCACTAAAATCTCTGTTCCCGCCACCGCATCCGCTTCCCGCGTCACCATCCGGAAACGCGAAACGCTAGCGATGCTCGGCACCGCCTCACCCCGAAACCCCAAAGTCCGAATCGCCGCCAAATCCCCCGCTAGCCGCAACTTACTCGTCGCGTGTCGCTCTAAGGACAGCAACGCATCCTCACGCGACATCCCACAACCATCGTCGCTCACCCGGATCAACGCCGCGCCGCCTTGATCCATGTCCACCCGGATTTCTCGCGCCCCCGCATCAATGCTGTTTTCAACCAACTCCTTCACCACCGAAGCTGGCCGCTCGACCACTTCACCCGCAGCCACCTGGCTGGCTAGAATATCGGGGAGCACTCGGATCTTCGGCATGCGGGGAAAGTGAAAGACACAAGGCGGCAAGACACAAGAAACAAGAAAAGAAGTAAAGAATACGGAACGCGCGAAGCTCTCTTGTCTTGTGTCTTGCCGTCTTGTGTCTAAATCCATAGCTTCCCGCCAGCACCATGGCCGGCTTTTTCAAATCTCTCCTAAACAAGATCTCCAATCGCGCCGAAATCGATTGGGACGACCTCGAAGCCGATCTCATCGGCGCCGATCTTGGCATTCACTTGACCACCGCCATCATCGACGAACTCCGCGAGCTCGGCCGCGAAATCTCCGGCGAAGACGTGGTGGAAACCACCCGACGCCACCTCTCCAAGCGCCTACCCGTCGATCAGCCGCCGCCCCTGCCCCGCCCGGATGGAAAACCTTTTGTCATTCTTGTCGTCGGCGTGAACGGCACGGGAAAAACCACCTCGTCCGCCAAACTCGGCTATTGGCTCAAAAAACGCGGGTTCTCCGTCATCATGGCCGCCGCCGACACCTTCCGCGCCTCCGCCGTCGAGCAACTCCAGCGCTGGGGCGAACGTCTCGATCTAACCGTCGTCAAAGGCAACCCGAACGCCGATCCCTCATCGGTTTGTTTCCACGCCCACCAAAAAGCCATTGCATCCGGTGCCCAATTCCTCATCTGCGACACCGCCGGCCGCATCCACACGCGTCATAACCTAATGGAAGAACTCGGCAAAATCCGCCGCACCATCGCCAAGCAGGATGAAACCGCACCGCACCTCACGTTGTTAGTGGTCGATGCCACCACCGGTTCAAACGCCATGCAGCAAGCCAAGGAATTTCATAAGGCCAGCCCGCTCGACGGCCTCATCGTCACCAAACTCGATGGCTCTGGAAAAGGTGGTATCGCCGTGACCATCCAAGACCAACTCGGCATCCCGCCGCTATATCTCGGCACCGGCGAAGAACCCGAAGCTTTCTCGATTTTCCGAAAAGCATCGTTCATCGCCGAGATCTTGTGAGCGAAGGGGCGAAACGTGTTCACGGAGGCGCGAAGCGTGTTGGCCCTAACCATGAGGTGCCAATAAAATGCGCTTTTCTCACTTTATTGCATTCCCATGGACATTGGCCGACACGTTCTGTCTGCTCAATGGTTCATTCACGACTCATTTCACTCAGAAGTCGATTTTTCAGAACGCGCCGTTGAGTTTGCGGCCGGTCCAGAAGATGCCGAGTAGGACGATGAGTGCGACGAGTGTGGCCCAATGTGACCAGAGGGGAATGCGTGTTTCGAGTGGGCGGGGCTCGGGCAGGGCGTTGATTTCTTTGATGAGATCGGCGATTTGTGCGGGCTGGATGACGCGGCCGCGTGAAATACGGGCCATTTCGTCCAACACTTCCGGGCGCGCAGGTTGGCCGGTTTTTTCAATTTCCACACCTTGGGCGAGCAGCGTGGTTTCGAGTGGTTTGTCCTCGGCTCCGCTGGCGGTGGCGCGGATTTTCCATGCGCCGGGGAGATCGACTTTGAAGCGCCCGCTGAAGGCACCCCAGGCGGATTCATTTTTCTGGAGGTCGATGCGCTGGTTGCGGCCGTCGGGTGCGGTTAGATCGATGGCGACGGTGCCTTTTTCGAGAGGCGCGCCATTGGCATCGAAGGCGTTGGCATTGAGGGTGACGGTGGCACCGGGTTCGGGACGCTCCGGGTTGAAAAACAGACGAACGCGTTGGCCGGAGGCCATGTTGCGTTGGTAAGACATCCAACGGGCGACTTGGCCCCAGAAGCGGTAGTGATAGAGATCCTCGACGCCGCGGCGCCAGCGCCATGCGGAGTCGATGCCCATGAAGAGCACTTTGCCATTGGCGGCGGGTTTGGTGACGAGCAACGGGATGGGGCCAAATTTACCACGGCGGTTGCCATGGACGGCGAGCACCTCTGTGCCGCCCTTCGCCTTAATGACTGGGGCGTGCCAGTAGAAACCGGGAAGGCGACGCCAGATGCCGGGATTTTCCTCCTCGTTATTGCCGAGCATGGTAAGGAGTGAACTGCGGCCTTCGGTGGTGAGGGTGAGCGGTGAGGCGATGGACTCGGCCATGCCTTGACGATGGTCTTCATCCAGGATGACAGGCATCAAGTCTGATAGATCGGTGTCGAGCAAGGAGAACTGGTTACCTTTTGAACCGGGCAGGAAGACGACGCCGGATGCCTGATTCTCGACGAGGCCGCGAATGAGAGTGCATTGTTCTTTGGTGAGTTGGTCATTGGCCACCCCGACATCGCCGAGGAAGATGACGTCATATTTCGCGAGGTCTTCGAGTTTTTCGGGAAACTTGTCGATGTAGTCCTTGCCGCCGCCGGGGCCGAGATCGGGGTGGAAGAGGAGGCAGGAAAGTTCGACGCCGGGGTCGCGCGAGAGGGCGTTGCGCAGGAAGCGGTATTCCCAGCGCGGGGTGGACTCGATGACGAGCACGCGGATTTTTTCCGGGCGGCCGGCGATGACAAATTTGCGCGAGTTGTTAGTCGCAATGAGTTCGCCATCGGCGACGGGGATCGAGAGTTCGAGCGTGGATGAGCCTTCTTTTTCCAAGCGCCAGAGCACGGAATCGAAAGTCTCGGCGTTGGGAGGCAGGACGATGTCCTTGGTGTGTTCGCGGCCGGATTCATCGCGGAGGCGGACGATGGTGCGGACTTGGCGGTCGAGCGATGAGCGGATGGAAAAGGGGATTTGGACGTTTTCCCCGATGATGCCGTAGCTGGGCGCGCTGACTGCTAACAGATCGAGATCCGGCAGTCGCGTCTGGCTGCCGACCGGGATCGGGAAAAGCGGCACGCCGCGGAGGCGCATTTTCTGGGCGGCGGCGACGGGTGGTTGGCCGAGGTTGTAATCGCCATCGCTTAAGAGGATGACGGCGCGGAGGTTGTTTTCCGGCTTGAGGATTTCGGAGAGAGGGGCTTCGAGGTCGGTGCCGGAGAGTGCGGGTTGATTGGGATCTGGAGTGGCGAAGGGAATGGTGCTGACTTCATTGGCACCGGCGGCTTCGAGGGGTTTTAAAAGTTCGGAGGCGAGTGCTTGTTTCACCCACTCGGCACGGGAAACGATGGTTTTTTGATCGGAAAGCACCGACGGCAGTTCGGCGTCGATGGTGGACATGGATTTGGAATCGTCCCAGAGGATGGCGATTTCCGGTTTGGTGTCCGGGTGGATGACGGTGAGCCATTCCGGCCGCCAGAGGAGGATGACCACGGTTAGAACGGCGGTCATGCGGAGGATTTCCAAAGCAGCGGTGCGTCTGCGGTGTGGGCTGCGTTTCCATGTTAGAAACGACAAGGTCCCGATGACCAGCAGCGCGATGATGCCGATCCAGAGGGTAACGGGAGTGGGAGAGAGATGAAGCACTAGTGGGAAAGCATTAAATTTTAAGCATTAAATTCGAAACGAAGAGGAAGAGGTGAAGAACTAAAGTAGCATGAAATTCGAAACGAAGAGGAAGAGGTGGATTTTAGATCGATTTGCGGAGGATGGTGGCTAAGATACGGGTGAGCTCGTCACATTCCTTGTGCAGGTTCTGGAGGATCAGTTGGATGGGAGGGGCTTTTGTCGTTACTGCAAGCAGGCGCAACCAGAGACAGGATTCGCTGGCTTCCTTTTTGGCGATTCGGAGGCGAAACAGAAAATCGGGTTTCGAGACCGCGTTGTTTGCCTCGATGTAATTGGCAGCGACGGAACCAGGTGAGCGGAGAAGTTGATCAACGTCCGTCCATTGTTCGCGATTCCATTTGACCTCGGAAAGGCAGCGGCGAACTGCCAATGCGAATTGGAAGGATCGCTCCTCCAAATCATACACCGGACCATGATTCGATTGATCTGCAATTTTTAACTCCATGTTCAAACTTGCGCGGCTCCCGATTCGTTTCTCTTCATTCCTCCATTTCGAATTTCATGATTAAGATTTAGTGCTTCCTTCTTGGGTAGGCAGAGGAGGGTCTCGGCGAGCAGGAAGAAGAGGACGGCGACGAGGAAGGCGCGCCAGACATCGCGGGAGAGTGAGGGATCGTTGGCTTGGCCGGCTTGATCGAGCAGGGTGAAATTCGTGCCGTCGAGGGCGGCGTTGAGTTCCTCGCGAGTGAGGATTTCCGGGGCGTCTTCCTGGGGTGGGCGGTTGATGGCGAGCAGGCGTTCGCCGAGGCGGAAGATGCCGGACTCGAATTCTGCGTTGGCGGGATCCGGGGTACCGAAATCATCGAGGCGGCTGCGGGTTTCGCCGGGCAGCAGGCGGGCGGGATCGGAGCCGATGGAGGTGATGTAAGAGGCATCGAAGCGGTCGGTGCCGGCCTCGATGATGCGTTGGACGACGGGGAGCAGGACATCGGCATCGCCGAGATTTGACCAAGTGTAATCCGGGATGGAGCCGAGGAACCAGGCGGTGCCGCGATCGACGATGCGGCGGGCGATGACGGGTTCGCCATCTTCCCAGCGGGCAAGTGGTGTGGCGTCGCCTAGCGGAATTTGGCGGCGGATGGCCTTGAGGCGGTTGGCGGCGACGGGTGTGCCGTCGATGCTGTCGCGGAGCGGGCCGTCGGTGTGGTTCCATTCGGATGGGATAAAAAACTTTCCGGTGGGTGCTTCCGAGGGATCTGCCCATTTGAGATCGAGGAAGGAGTTTTGTGAGGCGGCGGCAGGGGGTAAAAACAACACCTGGCCACCGGATGTTAGAAATTGTTGGATGGCATCCGCAGCGGCACCTGTGGGGAGTGGGGCTGCCCAGAAGATGGCGGCGAGATCCGGGGTGATGGCCGTGGTGGCTTGTGCGGGATCGATGCGTGAGGTGCTGAGGTTTCCATATCCCGGAGGCGCGGAGGCCAGGGCGAGGTAATCGGCGGTTTCTCCGGGAGAGCAAACGACGAGCGATGCGGCGGGGCGGGCGGGGCCGTAGGCGAAGAAGGCGGCGTTGTCGCGGGCGTTGCCATCGGCAGGGATGGACAACCAGCCGTGGCCGGATTCGCTGGCGCTGGGGAGGGCGACGCGTTTTTGGAAGCTGAGGGATTGGCCGGGGAGTGTGAGATTTTCGGTGGTGCGGGTGCCGTTGAGATTGGTGGTGAGGGGGATGGAGGTGGACCCGCGGGCTTCGCCGGAGCGGAGGATTTCCAGATCGATGAGGAGTTCGTCTCCGGAGCGGCGGGAGCCGAGTAATTTGACGGATGTGTTGGTGGCGGTGGGGCCGGTGAGCGAAAGCACGCGGATGGCGGGTTTTTGCGGGAGGGTGGCGAGGCTGGCGCGGGCTGCGACCCAGCGTTCGTCATCAGGGAGCCAATTCGAGGATTGCAGGTCGGAGGCGAGCCAGACTTCGGAGCGCTCGGTGGAGTCAGTTAGGAATTCGACCGCGCGGTTGAGTAGGGCGGGGAAGTCTGCGGTGCTATCGGTGCCGGCGGTGGAGGAAAGTTCGGACAGAATTTCGGGGGAGGGGATTTCCTGCGGGTTGTTCGAGGCGCTGTCGATGAGGACGAGGCGCGGGTTGCCGAGATCCGCCATGGTGTCGCGGACTTTTTGGAGGATGATTTGGCGGCGGGAATCGAGTCCGTCGCCGGGTTTGATTTCCATCGATGCGGAGCGATCTAGCAGCAGGACGACGGTATCGATGGAGCCCCCGCCCCAACCGAGGAGGCCGGAGGCGATGGGGCGCGCGGCGGCAGCGGCAAGTGCTGCGATGCCGAGGGCGCGGCAGGTGAGGATGAGGATGTGGCGGAGCTTCTTTTTGCCGCGTGATTCGCGGGCCGCCTTGAGCAGGAATTGCATGGCCGCCCATTGGATCGTCTTGTGACGACGGCGGTTGATCAGATGGATCACGATGGGCACGGCAGCCGCAGCGAGGAACCAGAGGAAGATGGGTGAGAGAAAAAGCATGATCTTAAGCACTAAATCTTAAGCACTAAATTCGAAACGAAGAGGAAGAGGAAGAGGAAGAGGAAGAGGAAGAGGAAGAGGAAGAGGAAGAGGAAGAGGAAGAGGATGAGGATGAAGAGGAGAGGGAGAAGATGAGTAGAAATGTGAGGTGGGGTTGCTATTGGGAATTGCGGAGGATGGTGGCTAGGATTCGGGTTAGTTCGTCGGATTCTTTGAAGAGGGTGCGGAGAATGGACTTGGTGGATTCATTTTCAGTAGTTGCTCCCAATAGTCGGAGCCAGAGTTTGCTCTCGCTGGCTTCTTTTTTGGAGATTCGAATGCGGAACAAAAAATCGGGTTTTGAAACCGCGTTGTTTGCTTCGGTGTAATTAGCGGCGACCGATCCGGAAGAACGGAGCAACTGATCGACATCAGTCCATTGGACGCGCGACCAGTTCGAGCCAGCAATGCAGGAGCGCACCGCCAGCGCATACTGGAATGTGCGTTCTTCCAAATCATATCCGGGCTGGTGGTCATCCATTTCTTCCTTTCGAATTGCGTACGCCAACTCTTTCTCTTCGTTTCGAATTTAGTGCTTAAGATTTAGTGCTTCGTAATTAGTGCTTTGACTTGGGGAGTCTCGCGGTTAGGAAATCACGTAGCAATGGTTCGAGCGGGGTGTCGGTGGTGATGAGTTGGTAATCGGCGGCGGCATCGTGGCATTTGGCGCGGACGGCGGTGAGGAAATCGCGGAGGGCGGTTTTGTATTCGTCGGCGATGAGGTTGGGTTCGGCGACGAGGGCGGTGCCATCTTCTAGATCGACGAAGCGGTGTGGGCGGTCGAATTCGAAGTCGATTTCCTGTGGGTCCATCAGGTGGAAGACGGCGATGTCGTGTTTGCGGTAGCGCAGGTGCTGGAGGGCGTCACCGAGGGCGGCGGGATCGGTGAAAAGATCAGAGAGGATGACGATGAATGCGCGTTGGCCGATTTTTTCCGCGATGGTGTGGAGAGCGGGGAGGAGGCCGGTTTCGCCGGAGGGTTCGAGTTTTTCGAGGGTGGAGAAGAAGCGTTCGAGGTGGGCGGCGCGGCGGCTGGGCGGGACTTCTAGGTGGAGTTTGTCGGTGCAGATCGAGAGGCCGGCGGCGTCGCCTTGGTTGACGAGCAAGTATGCGAGGGATGCTGCGATGCGGCGGGCAACTTGGATTTTAGCCTCGCCCTTGCCGGAAAATTTCATTGAGCCGGAGGCATCGACGACGAAGTAGGCGCGGAGGTTGGTGTCGGCTTCGAATTCCTTGATGTAGAAGCGATCCGAGCGGGCGAATGCTTTCCAATCGAGGCGGCGGGTATCATCGCCGGGCACGTATTTCCGGTATTCGGCGAATTCGACGGATGATCCGCGGTGGGGCGAGCGGTGTTTGCCGGCGACGTTGCCCATCATCGGCACGCGCGACTCGATGGGCAGCGAGCCGAGGCGGGAGAGAAGGTCGTTGTCGATGAAGGAGTGGCTCATTCTTCCCGCATTTCCTTGATGAGGCGTTCGACGATTTTTTTGGAGGTCATGCCTTGTGATTCAGCGGCGAAGTTGGTGATGACGCGGTGGGTGAGGACCGAGGAGGCGACGGCCTCGATGTCTTCGAGCGAGGCCATGTAGGCACCGCGGAGGGCGGCGCGGGATTTTGCACCGAGGATGAGGTATTGCACGGCGCGCGGGCCGGCACCCCAGCCGACGGTGTCCTTGATCCACTGTGGGGATTCCGGTTCGCCGGGGCGGGTTTTGCGGACGATTTTGACGGCGTATTCGTAGAGGTGTTCGGGGACGGGGACGCGTCGGACGAGCTGTTGGTAGGCGAGGACTTTTTCGCCATTGAGCAGGTGATTTAGGGCTTGGCGTGCGGTGCCGGTGGTTTCACGAGCGATGCGTTTTTCCTCATCAGCGGAGGGATATTCGACCTCGATCAGGAACATGAAGCGGTCGAGCTGGGCTTCGGGGAGTGGGTAGGTGCCTTCCTGTTCGATCGGGTTTTGTGTGGCGAGCACGAAAAACGGTGGCTGCAGCGTGTAGGTGTGGCCGAGCACGGTGACCTTGTTTTCCTGCATGGCCTCCAACATCGCGGACTGCGTTTTTGCCGGAGAGCGGTTGATTTCGTCGGCCAGCACGATGTTTGCGAAGACCGGGCCCTTGATGAATTCGAAATGGCGTTTTCCGCCGACGCCGGATTCTTGGATAATGTCGGTGCCGGTGATGTCTGCGGGCATCAGATCGGGCGTGAACTGGATGCGGTTGAAGGAGAGGTCGAAGGTCTGGGCCACCGAGGAAACGAGCAGGGTTTTAGCGAGGCCGGGCACACCCATGAGCAGCGCGTGACCGCGCGCGAAAAGGCAGATGGCGAGTCGTTCGATGACTTGATCCTGACCGATGATGATCTTGCCGAGCTCGGCGCGAAATTCCTGATAGGTTTTGCCGAGTTCGTCGATCGCTGCGACGTCGTCGGGTGGGAGTTGTAGGCTGAGTTCGGGAATAGAATCCATGGTGTGCTGGTTGAAGCGAAGCTAGGACGCAGCTTTGTTTTGTCCAGACGGGAAGTCGCAGCGACTGCGGAAATAGTGCTGTGGGATAGCTACTCTGTTGGAAGCCCACGCGCGCTCGCTGAAAACACGGGATCGTCCCTTGGAAGGTCTCTACCGTGAAGTGCGCCACCCGTCGATTGAGGACAAGTGCCGAAAATTGGGATCCAACAAGTTGCGGATTATTTCAACTGCACGACCACTTCGCGCTCAACTTCGAATTTCATCCCTTCGATGCCTTTGAGGGAGTTCATGGCGGCGATCGGGTCTTTCTGATCCACGGTGGAGAGCTTTTTAAGATTATCGGCATTTTTGACCAGTTTGCCCATGTTCAATTCAACTAGGGTGATGGTATTGTCTTTCTGATGGGAGGCATTGGTTTCATCGATGCCCGGCTCAATGACCACTTTGACACTCATTTTCAGGTCTCCCATCATTTCTTTCACCATGGCCTGGGCTTCAGGATCGTCCATGTCCGGCATCCCGGGTTTTTGATCCTCGGGGCCTGCCGCAGCATCGGCTTGCTCAGGTTGCGGCATCCGGATGGTGAGTTTGCCGTCGGCAAAGGAAAACCCGATGGGATGTTTTTTTTCCCCAGCGGGCGCTTGAGCATCACCCATGGCGGAGATATTCTTCATGCCGTCGTCTGGGGAAACTTGCAACTCGTTGATATCTTTGAATTGATAGGTCACGCGCGCGCCTTTGTTCCCTTCGTCGTTGAGCGGTTCGAATTTTTCGAGGGTGACACCTTTGCCGAGTTCGGTGGCACGTTTTTTCGCTTTTTCCTCGGAGAATTGGCGGGCGAATGGATCAGCATCGGCATCAGGCCCGCCGATGGCGGACAACTGGGCGATCATAGCCACCATTTGGGCACCGAGCCGGAATTCTTCGACAAGAGTGCCGCTCCCGTCCTTGTTGAGGTGAATCGTCGTCTCACTTTGGAAGCAACCCGGAAGGACGAAGGTGACGACGGTGGAGGCCAGGAGGAGTAGGAGTTTTTTCATGGGATTCAGCGTTGCTGTATTAAACGTATCTGGACCGTAAAATGATCGTCGGCAAAGATCAAGCCTTCGAACGCGCCTGGGCGCATTGCTGGAATGAATGTGTCGGAATGGGTGTTGCGGGCGTCCCCCGATCCTGCTTGGCTGCCGTTTTTCCCGCCCGATGAAAAACGAACGCGTTGATGCTTTATTAGTTACCCGCGGTCTCTGCGATTCCCGCGAGCAGGCAAAACGCCTCATCATTGCCGGCGAAGTGCGTAGTGGCGACCGGGTCATTGATAAACCCAGCGCCAAGATCTCCATTGAGGCTCCTCTCGAGATCAAGGAAAGACCAAGGTTTGTCGGCCGTGGTGGGTTAAAAATCGAGGCCGCACTCGATTATTTCCAGATTGATCCCACGGGTTGGGTTTGCATCGACGTCGGGGCCTCGACGGGTGGATTTACGGATTGTTTGCTTCAGCGTGGTGCGCTGCGGGTTCATGCGGTGGATGTGGGTACGAACCAATTGGTCTGGAAACTTCGCAACGATCCGCGGGTCATTGTGAAAGAGCAATTCAACGCGCGCCACATGGTGCCGGAAGACATTGGTGAAAAAGCGCGTCTCGCGGTGATGGATCTTTCATTTATTTCGCTGACCAAAGTCCTGCCCGCAGTGTTTTCGGTTTTGGACGGGGATGGAAGTCTCGTTTGTTTGATCAAGCCGCAGTTTGAGCTCCAACGGGAGGATATTTCCAAGGGTGGCATCGTTCGTGATCCGGCCTTGCACCAGCGCGCCATTGAAAAAATCCGCCGGTTTGTGACTGAGCAGCACGGTCTTGAATGGCGCGGTCTCATCCCCTCTCCGATCACCGGCACCGACGGGAATCAGGAGTTTCTTGCGTGGATCGGCCCGGTGACGAGTGTGGCAGGTGGAATGTCTATAGCTCCGCAGACCACATTTGATGGTCATGGTGTCACGGGAATGGAAGCGTAATGATTGACGAAGACCGCGTCTTAAAAACGGCGGGATTTCTGTTAGTCGGTTGTTTTGTGCAAATCTCGTTTACCATCTATTAAGCAAACGTCGGGCTGGACGAGCTCGAAAGATTCCTTTTAGTTTCTCTCTTGCCTGCAAGGGCAGTTAATTAAGCCGTCGTGGCGGAATGGTAGACGCCACGGACTTAAAATCCGTTGAAGGGCAACCTTCGTGGGGGTTCGAGTCCCCCCGGCGGCACCATCTAAATCATTGTAATTTAATGGGTTGCAGTATTTTTAGGTAAGTTAGAAAGTTTTCGCGGAATTGCTGAAAATGGCTGGTTTGAGGGCGAAATGGGATACCAAAAGGATACCTAAAATCTGATAGAATGCGTTTGGATGCACTGGTTTCGATTTCGGCCTTCTGCGTTGCCTGAGCCCCGAAGGCTGTGTGGACCGGAGATTAGCCAACATCACCCCGCCTCATTGACCGTTTGTAGGATTCGCTGCGGCTCGTCGGGCTGGCTCTGGGCGGTAGGAAAGTTCGCGGGCTTTTCCGACGAAGTCCCCCTCACGGTTCAGCAGGATCAATGGCATCGCTTCGCCGGTGGCGATGCGTTTTGCGATCTCCCGCAGCCGAGCGGAGGCTTCTTGCCTCCAAGCGTTCGGCGCGACGGGGTCTTCGGAGTCGGTTCGGGTTTCAAAGGAAATGCGAATCATGGGGATGTTGTCTTTTTTTGTGATGGAATGGCTGCCGGGATGGCCGCTGTTTCTTCCACTCATCCCCCCATAGGCCGGAGCCGTCGGAGCAAAAGCGCCGTCGAGCCGGGCCTTCCCCCGTCTTCCCACCAGCCAGCGAAACTCCGGTCGCCAACCTCCGCCGTGCAGGGGACGTGACTCGGGTTTTTGGCATTTTGTTGGCTGTTGTGGGCTGTTTTTGCATTTCGGTTTTTTCCTTTTGTTTTTGCAGGCCATTTTTGCGGTTCGGTGCTTTGTTTCGTGTGGTTTCTGCTTCTTCCGGAGTTTTTGGTTCTTTGGCCCAGACGAGAACTTTTTGGCAAACTGTGAAGGGAGCATTCGTCAAAACCAGGATTCGGTTTTGAGCAAGACAACCGTCCTGGTCCGGTCTTCCTCGGTGAAGACGTATGCGGGGTGAGTTTTTCCGTCCGGGGTTTCGATGTCGAATAGGGAGAGTAGGCTGCCGCCGGAAACTAGGGCGTTTTCGTTGGATTGTTTTTGTTTCTCGGAAACATCCCCCCAGTCGCCGCTTTGGTGGCGTTTGAGGTATTTGAGCACGTTGACTCCAAGATGGGCCACGCCTAACGATGTGTAGGTGCGCCCCAGCTGAAATCGGGGTTCGAGAATCTGGTATCCCATGGGGTGGTTGGTTGAGGATGGATCTGGCGTGTTTTTTGGAATGGCCGAAGACACCGTGGGTGTTCAAGGGGCGGTGATCGCAGGCGGTCACCAAACGGATTCCTCCTTGGATTTTTTCTTCCAGAGCGCGTAAGCCCCGGCGTGTTTTCTGAGAGCGTTGAGTTGAACGAGCTCCTTGGGGTCGTGAGTAAGGTTCCGCAGGGCTGGTTTTTCTCCTCGGACCGTTTCCGCCGTGATGGTGAGTGAAGTCACTCCCTTCGCCCCCAGTTCCGGAAGGCGGCAGTCATAGCGGCCGAGGGTGTTTTGAAGCGCGCGCCTGAGGCCCCGCGCTCCGGTTCCCATCTTCGCGGCGCGGGCGATGATTTCATCAAGGGCACAGTCGGTGACGATGAGTTCAATCCCATGCATCAAGAAAAAGCGTTGTTTCACGGCGAGCGGATTGCCTTCCGCATGGGTGAGAATCCGGCGGAGCGTGGCGGGGTCCAATGGAACGAGTTCAGTGATGGATGAAAAGCGCCCCACGAATTCCGGAATCAAACCGAATTCGATGAGGTGCTGGCTATTCAGTGGTTCCAGGGTTTCCGCCGCATCCGAATGATCGGACTGTGTGTAAAACCCGATCTGTGGCGCCGATTTGTGTTTTTTCCGGACTTCGTCCATACCGACGAATGCTCCGCAGGCGACGTTGAGAAAGCGACTGCTGTCGAGCTTTCCGGACTTCCCGCAGTGCGTCCCATCCAGGTATGTCAGCATATCCTGTTGGACCCCCCGGGTGGAAACCGGATGGGTGTTAGGCAGTTCTACCAGTTTATCCACCTCGTCCCAAACCACTATCGCCGGCTGGGTCCTGTGGTCCTCAAGCAATTCGTCTTCGAGGCGCTCGAGGACTTCATTTATGTTGATTCCTTTGTATCCGTTCTGCGTCATTCCGGTGCAGCTGATATATACCAACGGAATGCCGAGGCATTCGCGCAGGGTTTTGAGCAGGTGGGATTTTCCGCTTCCAGTGGGTCCGACCAGCAACACGGAGGTGGGTTCCACCGGCCAGTTCGTCAGCTCCCCTAAGGCGCAGCCAAGAAAGTGATAGTAGGCAGCTACGGTCAAAGAGCGTTTTGCTTCAATCTGTCCGACCACTTTTCGGTCGAGCATGGCGATGAGTTCGGCGGGCGTCGGCAGAAGCTGGGCACCTGAATACAAACGGTTTTGGCCGGCCGGTGAATCCGGCGCTTGAGGTAAACAAGGGCTTTTGGGTTTCGAGGTTTTGTCGGGTTTCATTTTCAAATCAAGGTGTGTGATCGGTCTCTGTTTTTAGGTTGTTTGGCGGGGTTCCCCCGTCGGCCAGAATGCGTCCTAAATCGCAGCGATCCGGGCGCGCGAGACACACGGGGCGAAAGAACCGTGGGCACAACCGCCATCCAGAATCAGACTTTGGGGGTTTTCCGATTTCCGCCCATTTAGCTTAGGCAATTCGATCTCGCCCCAGTCATGCACCTGAATTAGTAGATCGAGAAACGCCGCATCCTCCTGTCCGCAGCCGTTCGCCAGTTACCCGAGGTGCCAACTGCCCATCGACGAACTCCGTTCGTTCGTGGACTCCTCCATTCACTCCAGACAAGGCGGAGGCTTTCCGCCCTTATGGCAGCTCTCTTACGATGCGACGCGTACCAGCCAAAGGATCACGCATGCCTCGCCCAAGCGAATCTTTGGCTATAATAGGCACTTTGTTGTGCAGATTTCAATAAGACTCGCGATGGTCCTGAGTTCTTTTATCACTGGGTCCCTGCCCTGGAATTCCGGTCGGAACATCCTTACTCAGGCCGTCCTTCGATTTCGATGCACTGCTGACATCACGCCCCGCGAGGTAAAGCGCAATGGCTGTCCAACTCGGGAGAATGCCGATTACCGGTGCTAGCTCCGGTACTAGAACGCACAGGATTTCCCATCGCCACCCCCATAGAGCAAAAAGAATTATTGCAGTGATGATGCTCACCGGGATCCAAAACGGAGGAAATGCAAACTGGAGACCATCGGCGACGGCCGCCACCGCGAAGGTGATGACGTATTTCGGGCCCGAGCTTTGTCGGCGTTCAAATCGGCTACCATTGCCGTCCAGGAAGCCTTCGGATTTATGAACAGACTGATTTTTCTTGGGTATGAGTGAGCTCATGACTGGATCTTGGTTTTTCGATATAGAACACTCATCTTTGGCGAAGCGGTTCGTCATCACGCGCCGGGTTAAGTCGAAGCGGCTCGCTTGGTGCCGCCGAACTTGGAGTAGTGTCGTTAGGAAAATAATGATTTCTGAGGTATGCAGTGGCCCGTTCGATTTCACTTATTGCGTGCGCTGCATCACGAAATCCGACAGGCTGTTCTATTTCTGCTTTGCCCGACCAAACGTTGGCGCCCACATACCATCCAACAATAAGGGAACAAAGGAGGGAGACGACAAGGAGGCCTATTTTCATATCATTATTGTAGTGGAGTGATGCCGGTGCCTGCAAACGTCTTGCGGGCACCGAAGGTTTCTGTTTTTCAGACTGGAGGGAAGGAGCGCTGGCGGCATCAGGCGGTTGGACTCCATGATTGGTAGAGGCGTCATCGGAACTATCCCGCCGACGCAGTACGGAGCCTGTGTGTGTGTCGATTGCGAAAAAGACCCTTCCTCCGGCCGGCAGGCTCTCCAAAGCAGCAGACAAGCGATCTTGGATCGGTCTCATCCGGTCTGAAGGTAGGGAGCGAAATAATTCGTCCATCAAGGAACTTTTTAGTCTCGGGTCCCGCAGGTGGCTCGTGATAATGCTTAGGTGGCTAGGATCCGCAATCAGAATGGACAGCTCGTCCTGCAAGAGGGAGATGGCACGCCAATCCAACTCCTCGAGGGTGGCGGCAGTAAAGATGGCGATTAGATAGCGGCCGGGTCTGCCGAGACGATCCTTGCCCGCTGGAAGAATCCGATAAATCCAACAGCGGCCGTGAAGATTCAGGGCGCCCCAATAGACCTCGCCGGGGTTCCCTTTCAAGCGCGAGCCGTCCAGGTCGAGCGCAGCCCCAGCTGTGGTGGCGACATCGTCCCACGCGCAGTTTTCCGCCTCTTCGTAAGGTTTGCCAAGCCACAGCCAACCGCTGGGAGGGCCCGGCTCGGAGGAATCGTAAAGGCGTGTGTCCATGACGGGTTAGCCGGATCATTCAACTCCAAGGAGACTACCAATTGATACGTTGCATTTCTCATGTCTGTCGGGGTCGGGATGCGGTTGAGCGTGGACGTGGACTTTATATCCATTTTTTCCTCCGCACTTTTTGCATGGTCCTGAATTTAACCAATCATCGCCTACCCACCAAGTCTTTTTGCCGCCGTCGCAATGGTTGCACTTCACCCAAGCCCAATGCGGGCATTGCCATGTCAATTTGAGGAACTCTCCTCTTTCGAGCTTCAATTGTGCAAGTCGAATCGCGGCTTTTTCGTGAAAGGGGTTGAGAGGGTTTTTGGAAGCTTGATCCTTGGATTCGATGTTCGCGTCGAGATTCTTCAGGTGACCGGCCGTGTGGATCTTGAGTTCACGAATGGCCGAGTATTTGAACTCAACATCCTTGAACTTGAGAACTTCCTCGCCAACTAGAGTGGTTGCAAGGACGGCACCAAGGGCAGAGATAGAGAAAAACAGTCTGAAGTGCATGGTTTTCATGAATTGTGTTTGACGGCAAGGTTCAAAATACGCTGACACAATACCAATACAAAAGATATAGCAAAAACGCGATAAATAAGGCTAACCAGAATCGTCTGGAGCAAATCAGCTCGATAATCCACTGTTTGCTTTTGTGCCAGAACCTCTGCCACACTTTGTCGGAATATCCTTCGGTGATGGCCTTGACAAAAACGTCCAGGCCCTCGGAACGCAGGGGCAGCCCGGGCACTCTCTGTAACTTTTCTTCTCCGTCAAGCCGGGCTTCCGTGTGGTAAACGGCCGAAAACAAGACAACCTCGACCTTTCGTTCCTCCAGTTGAGATCTAAAGGCGTTCAGGTTAAATTCGGGCATCATCGAGCCGATTAAATCCAGCACTTGCGTTTTTTTCCTCCACGATTTTATGGGGAGGAGGTGAGTCATAAGGTCGCCTTTTGACACACCCAGCACAACGCGCTGTGCGGTGGCCGCGTTCCTCAGGACGTTTTCGACGATCCAAGCGTTTTGCGTCTTTTTGAGATGCTTTTCGCTCTGGTGCTCGTGCAGATCGAGCAGGACGAAGATTACGTCGGCGTTCCGGATGCTTTGCAGGATCAGCAGCTTTGCGGATTCGCCCCGCAACTCTTTTTCAATATCTTCACCCGGCGGATCTATTAGCGTAAATTGAGCTTGGCGGCCGTAGAAATCCCATTCCCATTGCAAACTGGTGAGGTTGCCGGGCGCAGTACCCGGCGGCCAACTCTGGTTTTCCAAAGCCTGGCCGATCACAGCCAAGTGAGCCTTCGTTTTCCAATCACCGACTTTGAAGGCGATCCCTTGCTCGGGGTGCTGCACCACATGCTGATTCAGCATGAAACTAAACACGGTCTTGCCGGCACCCACCGGGCCGATGATGAAGATGTTGAGATCGGACTCGGGCGGTGTCATGACGGTGCGATTTCGGAGATGATGGGCTGCAGATCGGTGAAATCCCGGCAGGCGGCACGGAATCGCTGCAGCATGGCGGGCGGCCACGGCACCGATTTGTTGAACACAGTATCAAAGTGCCGGTTAAGATCCTCCCAAGCTTTGAGGATTTCTCCACGGACGAGCACGAGCCGCTGTTCCTTTGACGATAGGCCTTCGAGAATTGTGCGCATGCGTGCTACATCGAAGGCTCTCCGTGCATTTACGAACTCGAACTCAGCACCTGGAAACAGTTTTGCAAATTGAGCCTTCCACCCTTCCTCCTCCTGGTCGGACCCTTCCCACCTCGTTACCAAGACATTGGTGCAGAGGGATTTGACCACGGCATAAAACTCTTCTTCTTCCGGTGTCACTTCCCAGCTGACCCCGGCCGCAACACAAAGATAGCACCTGCCCGCCTTTTCCAGAAATGGTGGCATGAAGGCTGGAGCGTTTATTTCCTGTATCCCCTCTTTGGCGGCGTTTATCCCCGGCGTGTCCGCGAGCACGAGGTTCTTTCCAAGAAACTTGAAAGGGCCCTTCACTACGACCGTGGCTATCTTCGCAGCCTCTGCGTCACCCAGATAGAGCACGTATTGCCCGATGGCTCCGGCCAATGCCTCGGGCTCGTCAAACGAGCGGAACACTGGCAGATGCAGGGCGCTGTGGTGATGGACTTCGAGGCTCCATCGCGCGGCGTGCGAATACTCCACCGGCACGGACGTGGTAGGGCCGTTTCCTTCGGGAGCCACCGGCACGCCGAGTAGGGCTTCAACCAGTGTCGACTTGCCGACATTCGTCTGGCCGATCAGGCAGACATGGAAGGGTGTTTGAATCGCTCGCTGGTGACGTTGAAAAATCGGCACCAGCCGTGAAACCCGGAACCCTTCGAGAAAATCAATCTGCTTCGCTGTACAATTCCCTTTTGCTTGGCAGAATTTGAGGGTCTCCTGGAGAAGGAAAATCAGAGACTCTATAGGTGATTCCCGCATCGTTGACTTATGTTTGTCAGATCAGAGCGTCGACCAGCGCCCCCCCGTCGGCCTCGCCTTTTGATTCTGATTCGGCCGCGCTGAGTAATGCTGGCTTGCCTGCGGCAAAGGCGCGGTGCCGTTCCTCCAGCAGTAGTAGGTCGCGTTCGCCCGGTTGGTCGCGAAGCAAGCTGGTGAGACGCTCCTCAATGACACCGAACTCTCGTTCCAATGCTTGGTGGAATGCTGCCAAAATCTCTAAATCTTTTTCCTTGCAGGCACGCAGCTGAGGTTGCACCTGCCCATAAGCCTCCTCGATCTGCTCGCGCACCGCCTCGGCAAGTGTGTTCTTGTTCTTGTTTTGCAGATGGCTCCAGGCTTGGTATCCGCGGTAGATGCCCAGACCAAAGGCTAAAATACAGACGGGGGCAGCCACGACGGACAATGTCCCGGCAATGCCCGCTCCCAGCCCAGTGACCACCGTATTGGCACCGCTGGTTGCTAGAAACGGTAGCCAAGTAAAAGGACTCCATGTGGCGGTGGCAACCGCCGGTGCCGTGGAAATAATCATACCGCCGACCCAACCGGGCAATGCCCCTGCCAATGTGCCCGTGGCGACGGCGGGCAAGCTTGCCAATGCGATTTCCATGGCACCCTGCGCCTGTGACAGAGGTGTGGCGATCCTTTCGAGTTGTGGTGCCGCGCGCAACGTGGTGATCCGAACCTCGGAGGCGAGCCTTTTCTGCGCGGACAGGATAGTTGTCTCGCAGTCCCTCATTTTTGGCTCCAGAAGCTCGCCGAATCGAGCCACTACGTCTGCGTGTATTGTGGTGTTGAGCGCAGCGATTTTTAGGGCGGATGTGCCTTCGATCAGATCTCTGTATTCGTCCTTCATCTGCCGACGAATTGAGGTCAGGTCGTCCTCCAGTTTCGAAAAAGCCTGCGCCCAAGCCCGGCGGAACTGGTCTTCGAGTGTCGTGCGTCCGCTTTCGAGTTGGAGCTTCGCCTTTTTCAGGCCGTCGATTTCGAGGCTTAGCTGCTCCTTTCCGGCTTTGGCCTCCTGCCATTCAAGGTCGAGTGCATGACCGCAGGCCTCCAGAACGGCATTTGTCCGCTCCCGTAGCCGCTGCGCCTGCAACGTCAGGCGCTCCTTGCCGACGGTCTCGCGGATGTCATCTAGCAATTCTTCCGTGCCGGAATCGCTCCGGGTTTCGTAATAGTTTTTGGCCGAAATTCGATAGAGTTTGGGCCGCATGCCAATGGAATCGAGGATTTTACGGTTGTGCTGGATACCCTCCGCAAATGCGTCCGGCGTGATGTCACCGGAGTTGATGCGGTCTGCCATGTTGACGGCGAAAAAGAGCTTGCCGACATCTTTTTTGCGAACGGCGGAGAGAAGTGCCTTTTCGGGATCAGTAAGGGGCTTTTCTCCCGTCACCATGAAGATGACGGCATCGGCATTGGGCAGGAAGTTGAGCAGCACTTCCGCGTGCATCTTCTCAAGAGCGTTACCGGCACCAGGGGTGTCCACTAGGAAGACGCCCTCCTCAAGGTCCTCGAAGGGAGCCAGGATCTCAATCGAGCGGACTTGCTTCTTGTTGCCTGGATTGTGTTTTTCTGTCGCGTAAAGGCGGATTTCACTTTCGCTGATTATCTCGGGGGGCCGAGCGGGCAAATCGGAACCTCTATGAAACCACACCGTTGTTTTGGATGTGGCACTGCGGCCAAAAACGCTGATGGTGTTCGTCGCGGGTGCCATGGCAATGGGCGCGCAATCGTCGTTCTTGCGCCCGAGAAGGCCGTTGATCAGGGTCGACTTGCCCCGGTTGGTGGCACCAATGACACCGATAACAAACCGCTCCTGTCGCACGGAGGCGATTGTTTCTTCAAGGTGTGTGGCCAGTTCCTCGCGGCCGGCATTGCGCACCGTTTGAACGGCCTGTTCAGCCATTTGCAGTGCGAATTGTAGATCGGATTTGTCTCGCAGTTTCATTTGTCTGAAAAACGGATACTTACACACCCGGAGATTTGCAATGAGCTAATGCGAAGACTGCGGCAGGGCAGTCGGATTTGATTTGGGATAGTTGCCAGAATGCGGCGTCCGGCTTCAGGTAGGTGCCGCGGAGGCACACGCGCAGGAGGTCGATGCTGACCTCCTCGTCGTAGTTCACGAAATCCGAGGGCAGACCGAGGTCACGGGCTTCGATGCGAAGGATCCACGCGCAGAGGCCGTGGAAGGTTTGAATGCGGCAGTGTTTCGCATGGTCACCGCAGGATTCCCTGACTGCCGCGCGCATGTGCTCGGCGGCGCGGTTGGTGAATGTGACGCCAAGGGTGAGTTCGGGCGGCATGCCGGTTGCGATGACGGCGGCGAGGCGATCCGCCATGAGTCGGGTTTTTCCGGTGCCTGCGGGAGCCAATACGAGCAGAGTGCCATGGAGATGGTTGAGGACGGCTGCCTGCTCTGGGTTCGGATAGGTCATCGCATTGGGATGATGCTGAATGGCGAGGCGGCGAGCAACAAGGTGAAAGCCGGGTTTTAAGGTGGAACTGTCCATTTTCAAAATCACGTGGATGGCCGTGCTTATGCACTCCGGGAAGTATCCAGGTCCCACCCTCATGCCGCGCACAAAAGAGCAATCGCCCCTGAGGCGAGGACAGCGCTTTGAGAAGGGCGTCCCCCTGAAAGCCTTCCCCACGGCCTCCAAAAATCCTTGTTTTTGGAGGACGCGGCGGGGGGCCGGGGGGGCGGGGACCCTTCTCCCCAAAAGCGATCCCGGAGTCTAATTTCACCGCCGCGCAGGGCCGGCGGGATGCGGAGGGCGCGTGAGCGGCCGGAGTTTGGCCGGGAAGGGAGGGGAATCACCCGGGTTGCAGGCGCGCGAGGGCCGAAACTTGGGGACACCCGCACCGGCGGGCGCAGCCCTTCCAGACCGGTTCGCTTTTTGGCAAAGGCGAATTTCAAAACACCAATCAAGTCGAAGACTTGATTGGTGTTTTGGAACTGGAATTGGTGGTGGCCCGTAGCGGTCCGTCGGCAACGCTGGACGGTCCGCCGGGGTGGTTGGGAGGGGTTTGGGGAATCCTCCCCAGGCGAAGGGGGCGGGGTGCATTCGAAGAATAGCCCCGCGGGGGAAGGCTTTCCCCCGGCCAAGAGAGAAGAGCACTTCCAATCTCAGCACACCGAGCCTGCAAAACGGCCCACCCTGTACGTTTGTTCCTTCTTTCGATTTCAAACCCACGTTAGATCTGTGTTGCGAAGTAGTTGAGGAAAGCATGCCTGACCGCCGGATCGGCGTGATCGTTCAGGTGTGTAAGGTCACCCCAGCCATCCTGGATGGAGGCCTGGCGTCGAAGTTCTTTAACAACCCGCACAAGGCTCCAGTCATGGAGGGTGAGCCAAACCTCGGGATGATCCCGCACCGATTGGAGGATTTCATTCCGCTCCTGCGCTGAGGGTTGTCTAATGGGTGCCGGCCATAGAAATTGATAAACCGTCGCGAGGACATAGGCACGAAGTTCCGGAGTGAGTTTCTCCCTCTTGTCGAAGGCGAGCTGGGGAGAGTCGCCGGCGCAGATTACGAGGTCGGGGCCGCTTAATTTTGGCAAAGAATGAACCAACGCCGATTTCGAGTGGTTCCTCAGATATTCTTCCCGGCGTTCCGGCGGGATATGATCGACGGCAAAACGGACAGCTCCGGATGGAGATAGTTCGGCACATCGGCGGATTTGATCCGGTCCCATCAGGTGGCGCCATCGCGCCAACATGATGAATGGCTCGGCTTCGATGCATCTGGAAAAGTCCTCGCCCTCCGGGCAGTTAGGCGCGATGCGGGCGTAGGATACTGGTTTCTGGGTTCGCCAGTGTTCCAGTTGGGCTTTTGCGATTCGCCGGAACCAATCCGGTTGCGGACCGCGGAAAACCTCCGTCAGGTCATTGTCCGATAGGACCAATGATGCAGCTTGATGCTCTGGCAAGTCCCACAATAGCTTGCGGATTTCATCGTATCCGAGTTTTCGCCGGCTTTCAATAAGAGTGACTTCAAGGTCGCTTCCGATTTGGAAAAATCGCCACCTTACTCCCCTGCCGTGATTCAGGAGTTCGGAGACGGAGACGATGCTGTATGGTACCGCTTCGACGAGCATCGCGCACTTGTCCCCAAGTCCGTGACCGATCACGCGCCCGCGATCCATCGGCGCGTAGTATGCCGGAGATCGGTAGTGCCGGTGGATGGCCGGGGGCTTTTTGAGATCCAGATTCGATGATGACTCGATGGCAATCACCGCGCCACCGGTGCCGTGCGGGAGGATCACGTGGTTGAATTCGATTTCGGGTTCGAAGGTTTGTTTTTTGATTTCTGATCGCATTGGTATTCTAGTTGGAAGTAGTCTCGGAGACAAGGAAGACCACCGTGTAGGTTCGGTGTTTTTCGCTCATGATGCATAGTTCCTTGAGCGTCCCGTCGGGAAGCGTCACGGGATACAGGGAGAGGAGTTCTTCGCCGCTACGCATGGCGTTCTGATTGGCCGCCGCATAGTCTTCGCAGACGTTTCCCCAGTCGCCGGACTGGTGACGACGGAGGTAGCGCATATAGTCAGGAATTGACTCCATGACCTCATCGGAAACCAGCAATCTGCCGGGGTCAAAAAGAGGCTCGGTAAAATGAAATCCCATGTGATTTAGGGTGATTGTTGAACTGAACGGGTTTCCGCAATCACACCTGTTCCGCGATGTAGTCGGACAGGGCCTGCCGTCCTTCCGGCCCGAGACGGTCCAGCATTCGGACGAGCTCGGCGGCGGTGGGTGGCAGTTGTAGGCGAACTGCAATGTTTTCGAGGACGCTGGCCAATCCTTCGGGCTTTGAAATCATCCATTCGTCGAAGTGGTCGGCGAGGGAGTCGAGAACCTCTCCTCGAAAGTTGGAGCACAGCAACAATGAAGGTTGTGTCCACGCAGCGTTGAACGAACACGAAAGCAGGACGGCGCGGTGCCGTGAGTCAACCAACCTTGGCAGCACGCGGAGGGCAGCGATTGGGTTCGCCCGCGCACATGCCCGCAACTGGTCGTCGGTCATGTCATTGACGTGGTTTTCCAACAGAAACTCCGAGTTCTGGTAGGTTTGCATGGGTTTGACTTTCGACGGGAGAAACCGGGCCAGTGTCCGTGATGCCTGTGTCGTCATCCGTCGGATGCAATACCGTCCAAGGACGCCTCTGATGAGGTGTGGAAACTCCGTGAGCGCCCGCTGTGGATCGTGCTTGGCCAGCAGCCATGGCTTGCGCGTCAACCAGTGAGTCGGAGCGATGCTAGTGAACAGATCTGGTGCCTGTTTGCGCCAAAGCAGCAGAGTAGTATCGACATGATCTTGTAACCAATCTGGATGTGATCCCCGGAAGAACTCGCGCAGCTCGTCCTCGCGGAAATGGACGAAGCGTTTGCCGTCAAAGTCGATTGCAGGACCGTTCGTAATGGTTTGGTTTTCGAAGAATGGCGCTAGGGTATCCAGCGGCACTGGCATGAGGGCTTCGCTGATGAGAAATCCCTGGTGAGGAGGCGTGACACCGTTTTCCGGGTGATGGTTGATCATCACCACGTCGCCTGCGCGGACGTGCGCGACAACTGCGGGGCAACCGTTGTTGGCAGGTTCGAGGACTATCCCCTCCAAGTGGAAGGAGTGAACTTCATGCTCGTCGCGGATCCGCCAGACCTTGAAAGGTTTTGCGGTGTAGGGATTCGGGAGTTGAAATGCGATGCGAATGGAGTCGCGGCCGACGCGGCGATGGGTGTGTTTGATTTGGTTTTGCATGGTTTGTCTGGTCTTCTTGGACCGTTACCCAAGGCAGGGAAGTGAGAGGAGGTGGGCGCGAAAGCGCACGCATCCCGGACTCCGTCATCAGCAAGAATTCGGAAAGGCTTCGCACCGAATGTTCCCCCACCGATTGCAGACATCTTGCCTGCAATCAGAAACTTCCCGCTGGACCTGCGGTGATTTGTAGGGCATGCATTTCCCCCCGGCCACGCCGGAAGCCTGTCATTTACCTAACCAGCCATTACCGATCATGAAACGCGTTACCTGCCCTGTCACCACTTCGAAATTCCACCGCGCTGCCCCCACTTTGTACAAGGCGCTTCGGCGGATTATTTATGTTCTCGAACTCGCACCCGAGGCCGCCGCCGACCCGGATTTTTTGAGAGCGAATCCCCAATATGTGGAGGGCATGGGCTGTGTGTACGTGGGTTCCAGTACCCAAAGCGCGGGGCAGCGGTTACAGGATCATCTCACGGGCCACAACGCGTCCCGCATTGCTCATCAATTTGCCATCAGGTTACGTTTCGACCTCATGCCGGAACAGACACCGATTCCCAGAGAGCGTGCGTTGAAGGAGGAAAAGCGCCTTGCCCGCTCGCTTCGGTTGAGGGGTTTCGGTGTTTGGCAGAAGTGAGCGGCGGGACCGCTTCATATCCCGATTTTCATTTCGCCTCCACCAGCCGGTGGAGGTGTTTCTTTGGATTGTTTGTCTTCTTCTGCGAGAATTTCCCAGTCGCGGAGTCGATCAAGAACAAACGGGTCGTCGAGGTTCAGTGAATCCGGCGTTACGATGAGTGTTGTTCCGGCTGCCCAGCGTTTGAGTTTCTTGAGGACGTCGTCGCTTTCCGTCGCGAACAGCAAGGCCAAAAGTTCGACCCCGTCACGTGCATCCTGAACTTCTTTGTCCCCGCCCGCGGGAGGGAGAGATTTTCGCAGCCTGTGGAATGCATTTTTTCCCTCTGCTCGGCGGCTAATTTTTCCTTTCATGAACCCGGAGACCTCGGGAGCCGATTTGCATTCCGAGATGGCGGTGGTGACGAGTTGCTTGAGGGTGGCAGCTTGTTTCTTTTGGCGGGAGTTCAGTTTTGTCGCTGCCAGATTGTGGCGGATCTGTTTTTTCAAAGCTGAAATTTGAATTTCGATTTTTTGCACTTCCTTTCGCAGGGCTGCGCAGGTTTTTCGCACATCGGCGCGGACTGCGTCAGGCGAAGTAGCCAGAGGAGAAGCCGCGTTGTTCAATTCCCGGATGGCGTGATTGATCGTCGCACGTTCGCCACTTCTGCCTCGGGCACCGGGGCCTTCGTGGATGGTGGGAATGCGCCCGATTCCAAGGGTCTCGTAGGACTCGCAGGAGACAGTTTTGTCGATGCCGAGGTCGCGATAGTAGCGATTCAGTATTTCCTGCCAAAGCCTTCGGATAACCTTGATGGTCTTGGGGTGATCCAACACGCGGACTTTTTTGCCAAGTCTCGGCCTGCCGCTGTCACGCTCCACTTCACGGGTTAGCAGAAGCAGATGGCCGTGATGGTTGCTTGTTTTTTTGTTGGGTGGCACATGGATCGGGACGATGACCGGAATTCCATATCTGCGGGAAAGTTCTCCCGCAAAGTTTTCAGCAAGCCCGGCACGTTGCTCATCTGTCCCCTCGTGTGGAATTGCTATTTCAATCTCCCTGAACATCCGACTGTTAATTCGCCGTTCGGTCCTCCCGATCTCATCCAGAATTTCCTGGCAGATGCCGTGTCCGCCGGGGCTTCGGCCTGGAT
>Ga0247844_1002757_pt1 | contig 27783 bp, 25 predicted proteins | sample LaCtaG_FD_192421 | JGI IMG/M metagenome (GOLD analysis project Ga0247844, IMG submission 192421) | Freshwater microbial communities from meromictic Lake La Cruz, Castile-La Mancha, Spain - LaCruzMarch201714.5m_1 | ecosystem: Environmental > Aquatic > Freshwater > Lake | place: Spain: Castile-La...
TTGCATGCGCTGCGTCCCGAGCAAGCGCATGTGCTTGGGGCCGATGGTGAGTTTGATGTTCCTATCGCAGAGGTTCTTGTGGGTGATGTGGTGGTGGTGAAGTCGGGCGAACGTTTCTCCGTCGATGGCATCGTGTGTGAAGGCCAAACCCAGGTCGATGAGTCCATGTTGACCGGCGAATTGCTGCCAGTGAGTAAATCGGTTGGAGCTCGCGTGACGGGCGGCTCCATCAATGGCGAAGGTAGGGTTTTAGTGCGTGTGGACGCCGTTGGGGCACAGACCATGCTCTCCCAGATGATTCGCTTGGTCGAAGATGCGCAGGCTGCGAAGGCTCCCATCCAACGCTTGGTTGATCAGGTGAGTGCCGTCTTTGTTCCTGTGGTGTTGGTGATTGCTATTGGAACCATGCTGGCGTGGTGGCTCAGCGGCCACGCTTTTGAGTTGGCGTTGATTCATGCGGTGGCCGTGCTTGTCATTGCTTGTCCGTGTGCCCTGGGATTGGCAACGCCAGCGGCCATCATGGCGGGCACCGGAGTTGCTGCAAAACACGGTATTTTGATTAAAGACGCGCAAGCCCTAGAGTTGGCGCACAAGGTCACCGTGGTGGCTTTTGATAAGACCGGCACCTTGACCCTTGGCAAGCCTCGGCTTGTCGCTTTGCGGGCCCTGAGCGCCTTATACAAAGCAGGCCCACAGGCAATAGACCTCTCACTTTTACCGGCTTGTGCTTCTTTGCAAAGCGGCAGTGCGCATCCTTTGGCGTTGGCGGTGGTTGACCATGCAAAACAACAAGGCGTGGCATGGGGTTCTCCTTTGAATGTCCGTGCAGTAGCGGGCCGTGGAACCTTGGGCGAGATTGATGGCCAGGTGTTTGCATTGGGAAGTCTGCGATGGATGCAAGAACTCGATGCGCAGTGCGCCACACCCGCAGAGTTTGAGGCGCAAGCCAAAGCCTTTGAAAACGAGGGCGCCAGTGTTTCCGCCTTGGCGCAACAAGTGTCCGGAGAATGGCAACTTCTTGGACTCATGGCGTTTGCGGATGAACCCAAGCCTGGCGCAAAAGAGGCGATCGCTGAACTGCGAGCCCAAGGCATACGTACCGTCATGATTTCTGGTGACAACTGGGGCGCAGCCCGCGCCATGGCGAGCCGCTTGGGCCTGAACACTGCGCTCGATAGCGATGAGGTGATCGCAGAGGTGTTGCCGGCAGACAAAGCGGCGCGTGTGCTGGCTTTGAAGTCTGGCTCGAACGGTCAGCGTTTGACGGTGGCGATGGTCGGCGATGGGGTCAACGATGCCCCCGCGTTGGCGGCGGCCGATGTCGGTATGGCCATGGCCAATGTGGGTGGCGCTAGCGCGGATGTCGCTATGCAGGCTGCGGGCATTACGTTGATGCGGGGTGACCCACGGTTGGTGTCGGCGGCGCTGGATATTTCCAGCAGAACAGTTGCCAAAATTAGACAAAATTTATTTTGGGCTTTTTTCTACAACGCAGCGGGCATTCCACTGGCGGCTTTGGGTTATCTCAATCCGGTGTTGGCCGGTAGCGCGATGGCGCTGAGCTCCGTCAGCGTGATGGCGAATGCTTTGTTGTTAAAGCGCTGGAACCGTTCCCGCACCTGATAAGTTTTTGATGCAAACAGCTTCTGTACATTGGATCCGATTGGCTTTGGCGTTGTCCGTGGGGGCCGCTATTTCTCTGGGCGTTACGCGCTTTGCCTATGGCCTGCTGTTGCCTGCCATGCGCGATGATTTAGGTTGGACTTACACGCTCGCTGGTGCGATGAACACCGCCAATGCGGTCGGATATCTTATAGGCGCGCTCGCTACCCCGCGCTTATTGCATCGCGGCGGCCCCTCTGTTTTATTGTGGTCGGGCTCTTTGCTTGCCGCACTTTTTATGGGTTTGAGTGGGTTTTTTACCGATGCGAATGTGTTGCTCTTGCAGCGGTTGTTGGCCGGGGTGGCCAGTGCGGTGGTGTTTGTTGCTGGCGGCTTGATGGCTGCACGCTTGGGTGCCCGTGCGCCTGCGCAAGCCGGTTTGCTTTTGGGTTTGTATTACGGTGGAACGGGTTTGGGGATTGCATTGTCTGCGGTTCTCGTACCTTGGGTGCTGGAGTTGGCGCAAACGCAATTGCATGGTTGGCGCTTTGCGTGGTGGGCCTTGGCGGGTGTTTGTATAGCCGGAACCCTTTTGCTGCGATGGCCTGCGCGTGTGATGGCGCAGTGGGATGTGCCCGCACAAGTCCAGAGCCAAGAACGCAGTTCTTTCTCTTGGAAACCTTTTGGCTTTGCTTTGTCCGGGTACGGCATGTTCGGTGTGGGTTATATCGGCTATATGACGTTTGTCGTTGCTCTTTTGCGCAACCAAGGTGCGAGTCCACAGGCCGTGATGCTTTTTTATGGTTTGCTTGGAATTTCTGTCATGGCCTCTTCGCGTATTTGGGCGGGATTGTTAGATCGCCATCACGGAGGCGGCGCCATGGCCTTGCTCAACGGCCTATTGGGCGTGGCCATTGTGTTACCTGCTCTAACGCAAAACTTTCTGCTTCTTTTGATCTCAGGCGCTTTGTTTGGAGGTGTGTTTTTATCGATTGTTGCGTCAACTACCGCCTTGGTTCGCCACAATTTACCGCATAGTGCGTGGGCTAAAGGCATTAGCGCATTCACGATTGTGTTTGCTGCGGGTCAAATAGTCGGGCCCACGATGGTGGGTTGGATTGCGGACGGCGAAGGCGGCCTTGAGCGCGGATTGCTCGTCTCCGCGCTTGCGCTTTGGTTAGGAAGCGCGTTGGCCTGGCGTCAAAAACCTCTCACCTCGCGAGAACTTTAACGCCTAAATTACCTTATCCGTTTGCCCGCATCATCGCTGCTGCTTTTTCCGCAATCATGATGGTTGGAGCGGTGGTGTTTCCACCTGTGAGGGTGGGCATGATGGAGGTGTCTACGACGCGTAAACCTTGTATGCCGTGCACCTTCAGTTCTGCATCAACGACCGCCATGGGGTCGCTGTGTGGCCCCATCTTGCAGGTACCGCAAGGGTGGTATTCGGTGTCGGAGTGGTCGCGCAGGAATTGCTCAATTTGTTTAGGATTGTTTCGCTCCACCGGGTAGAGCATCTCTCCGCGGCAGTCATCGAGTGCGGGCGCACTCAAAATGTCGAGACCGATTTGTGTGCCTTTGACTAAGGTCGCTAAATCATCGGGGTGTTGAAAAAAGCCAGGGTCAATCAGCGGGGCATCGTCGGCTTTCTTGCTTTGCAGCGTGACAGAGCCCCGGCTTTTGGGTCGGCACAAGGTCACGTGTAAGGTATATCCGTGACCCAGGTGCATTTTGCGGTTGTGGTCATCAACAATGCCCGTACACAACGCGAGTTGGATGTCTGGTTTTTCTGCGCTGCTTTCGGTTTTGAGAAAGCCTTGCGTTTCCGCTACGTTAGAAGTGACCCAGCCGCTGCGTTTATTTCGCCACTCGAAAATAGACTTCAACAAAATCCAGCTTCCGCGTAAAGAAACGCCTAATGCCAGCGTGGGCTTGGGTGTGCGTTGAATCAACACCGTTGTCACATGGTCTTGCAAGTTTTGTCCAACGCCTGGGAGTGTGTGCAGGGTGGTGATGTTGTGTGCTTCAAGGTGTGCCTGCGGGCCAATACCGGAGAGCATTAACAACTGTGGCGAACCAAAGGCGCCGGCGCTGAGGACAACCTCTTTGTTGGCGTGTGCCTTGTGCAGCTGACCGTTATGCACATACTCGACCCCGATTGCGCGCTTGTTTTCCAAAAGAATTCTTTGGGTATGGGCGCGTGTGATGACGGTGAGGTTGGGGCGGTTGAGGTGTGGCGTGATGAAGGACTTGGCCGCACTCCAGCGTTCACCGCCGTCTTGCATCGCCTGTGTTGGTCCGACGCCGAGTTGCTGCTCGCCGTTGTAATCTTTGGTTTGCGCTAAGCCAGTTTGCTCACACGCTTTAAGAAAAATACCGTTCAAGGGGCTGGGGCTGCGCAGGTAGCTCACAGGCAGCGGCCCGCCAACTCCGCGGTAAGCGTCCGCACCAAAGCACAAGTTGTTTTCTGATTTTTTGAAATAAGGAAGCACCGCGTCGTAATTCCAACCGGGGTTCCCTAAACTTGCCCAGTGGTCATAGTCAGAGCGGTGGCCCCGGGTGTAGACCATCGCGTTGATCGATGTGCTTCCACCCATTACTTTGCCGCGCGGTTGGTAGCCTTTTCGGCCATTGAAGCCCGCTTGCGGCGTGGTCTCATATCCCCAGTTGTGAATTTTCAAAGGCGCGCTGATAGCAAATCCCATGGGGGCGTGGATCAGCACGGAGTCGTCCGGCCCACCTGCTTCTAACAGGCAAACGCGAACGCTAGCGTCTTCGCTCAGGCGGCTTGCGACAACGCATCCTGCAGCGCCGCCGCCGATGACGATGTAGTCAAAATTTGTGTGGGTCGCATCGGGAGTATTCATTTTTATTCCTTCAAAAAGCGTTTGTTTATTCGCGGTAACTGGTATCTAAGCGATCAAGTTTTCGCAGCAAAGCTGGCCAAGCAAACGCCCCGCCGATACCGCCCGTTTGCGAGCGCATCACTTGCGCAACGCCATCAATAATGCGGGGATCAACGTGCGTTAGGGCGCCTCCTGCTTGGGCGCCGATTTGAATTTGGCAGGTGGACTCAAAGTTGTACATCAGCAAGAACGCTTCAGCAATGCTGCTGCCCACGGTGAGTAATCCGTGGTTGCGCAGCATCAGATGATTGGCGTGCCCGAGGTCGGCCTGTAAGCGCGGCTTTTCATCATCGCGCAGCGCCACACCCTCATAGGTGTGATAACCCAAAGAGGCGAGTACAAAGGTCGATTGCTGGCTAATAGGCAAAACGCCACAGGCCTGCGCACTGACAGCGACGCCTGCGCGGGTATGCGTGTGCAATACACAGGCAGCGTCGTTGCGTACCGCGTGCACCGCGCTGTGGATGACAAATCCTGCAGGATTCACTGGGAATGGCGACTCCATCAGCTTGTTGCACTGCTGGTCAATTTTGACCAAGCTGCTGGCGGTGATTTCATCAAACATCATCCCGTAGGGGTTGATCAAGAAGTGGTGATCTGGGCCGGGAAGGCGGGCACTGATGTGGGTAAAGATCAAGTCGCTCCAACCATAAGAAGCAACCAAGCGATAGCACGCCGCCAAGTCCACCCGCAATTGCCATTCTTCGGCGCTGACTAAGCTTTTGACGGAGGGTATGTGCATCGCGTTATGTTCCGATTGTTAGTGTTAGAAAAAAGATCTGGACACTCTAACCCAAGCCCTCGTGTTTACGCCATAGGGTAAAGACTAGGGGGTGTTGGAGAAAAGGGCGGGCCTCGGTAAAATAGCCCCTCTTTCCCTTTGTTGGACTTCCATGCTTTACCCACAACACTTTGACGTGATCGTCGTCGGCGGCGGCCATGCCGGGACCGAGGCCGCGTTGGCTGCTGCGCGGATGGGTTGCGCAACCTTGCTTTTGACGCACAACATTGAGACGCTGGGGCAAATGAGTTGCAACCCGTCGATCGGTGGCATTGGCAAGGGGCACTTGGTTAAAGAGGTGGACGCATTGGGTGGCGCCATGGCGCTGGCAACGGATGAAAGCGGCATTCAATTTCGCATCCTGAACTCCAGCAAAGGGCCAGCCGTTCGCGCAACGCGGGCCCAAGCCGATCGCGTTTTGTACAAAGCGGCGGTGCGTCGCATGTTAGAAAACCAACCTAACTTGTGGCTCTTTCAACAAGCGGTCGATGACTTGGTGGTTGAAGGTGGCCGCGTGACCGGCGCAGTCACCCAGATCGGCATTACCTTTCGCGCTAAGACCGTGGTGCTGACCGCTGGGACTTTTTTAGATGGCAAGATTCACGTGGGCATGAACCACTATGCCGCTGGGCGCGCCGGCGATCCGCCTGCTGCCCGCTTGAGCGCCCACTTGAAAGAATTGCAATTGCCGCAGGGACGACTCAAGACGGGAACCCCTCCGAGATTGGACGGGCGATCGATTGACTTTAGCAAGTGCCTGGAGCAGCCGGGCGACGGGATGGCTGGGGGCATGAGCCCCGCCATGCCGGTGTTTAGTTTCATGGGCCGGGTAGAGCAACACCCGCAGCAAATGCCGTGCTGGATCACACACACCAACGCCCGCACCCATGACATTATTCGCAGCGGGTTTGACCGCAGCCCGATGTTTACCGGTCAGATTGAAGGCGTGGGCCCGCGCTACTGCCCCAGTGTGGAAGACAAAGTGAACCGTTTTGCGGACAAAGAAAGCCACCAAATTTTCTTAGAGCCCGAGGGGCTTACCACCCACGAGTACTACCCCAACGGCATCTCCACCAGCCTGCCTTTTGATATCCAGTTGGACTTGGTGCGCAGCATGCAAGGCCTGGAAAATGCCCATATCTTGCGCCCGGGCTACGCCATTGAGTACGATTATTTTGACCCCCGCTCACTCAAGAGCAGTTTTGAAACACGCCAAATTGGCGGTCTGTTTTTTGCGGGGCAGATCAACGGAACCACCGGCTACGAAGAGGCGGCTGCCCAAGGCTTGTTTGCTGGCGTGAACGCCGCATTGCAAGCGGGCGCTCAAACCGCCTGGACCGGTGACACCTGGTTGCCAGGAAGAGACGAGGCCTATTTGGGCGTTTTAGTGGACGACTTGATCACCAAAGGCGTGACTGAGCCCTACCGCATGTTTACCAGCCGCGCGGAGTTTCGCTTGCAGTTACGCGAAGACAATGCCGATGTCCGGCTGACCGAAGTGGGGCGCAAACTCGGCCTCGTGGACGACGCCCGCTGGGATACCTTTTGCCGTAAGCGGGACGCTGTTTCACGTGAAACAGAGCGCCTGCGATCCATTTGGGTCAATCCTAATAACCTGCCGGCCAGCGAATCTCTCCGGGTGCTGGGCAAGGAAATAGACCACGAGTACAACCTGGGCGAACTGCTCAGACGTCCGGATGTGGGTTATGCCGCTTTGATGGGTCTTGACGGCGGAAAGTATGCCAACGGCGAATTGCCGGTGCAGCCCAGCGGCGGAGATGTTTTTGTGGCGGGGGTGATTGAACAGGTAGAAATTGCTGCCAAATACTCTGGCTACATTGACCGCCAAAAAGAAGAAGTCGGGCGCGCAGCGCACTATGAAAACCTGCGTTTGCCGGACGATTTAGATTATCTGCAAGTCGGCGCCTTAAGTATCGAAGCGCGCCAGCGCCTTAATCAGTTGCGCCCCGAAACCTTGGGGCAGGCCTCGCGCATGTCGGGCATCACGCCCGCTACTATTTCCTTGTTGCTGATTCACCTTAAAAAGGGCAACTTCCGCGGCTTTGCGACCAAGCGCGAAGAGGGTGTTGCGAAGGCTTTGGCCTGATGCCTTCTCTTGAAGTCGCTCTGCGCCGCGGCGTGGGCGTTTTGGAGTTGGAACTGTCCGATGCGCAGATCAGCGCGCTGCTGGACTACATCGCCCTGATTCAAAAGTGGACGCGGGTTTACAACCTCACCGCGGTCCGAGACCCCGAGGAAATGTTGACCCACCACGTACTTGATAGTTTGGCGGTGGTTACGCCTTTGCGCCGCCAGTTGCATTCCATGGGTCTGGACGAATCCATTCGCTTGCTTGATGTGGGCGCTGGGGCGGGATTGCCTGGGGTGGTTTTGGCGATTTGTTTCCCGACCATGGCGGTGCACTGCGTGGACACCGTCGCCAAGAAAGCGGCCTTCATCCAGCAAGCCTCCGTGAGCTTGAAGCTGCCTTTGCTGCGCGGCATCCACGCCCGGGTGGAGTCGCTGACCGAGCCTTACGCAGTCGTTACCTCCCGCGCCTTTGCCTCTTTAGGGGACTTCACGCTGTGGTCCAGAGGCGCGCTGGCTGACCAAAGTGTTTGGATGGCAATGAAGGGCAAGAACCCAGAGGCGGAAGTGGCGCAGCTGCCTGCGGACGTGGCGGTGTTTCACGTGGAACCATTGGTGGTTCCGGGACTGGACGCCGAGCGCTGTCTCGTTTGGATGAGCAAAGCTTCTAAGGCAGCCTAAAAACCTAACGTAAACTCGCCCCCTGTTCTACGGGAGTCCCCATGCTTGGCGTTACCGACTACGGCACCTTTGTTGTCACTATCATTGTTTTTTTGCTCATTCCCGGCCCCGGTAATTTGGCCTTGGTTTTGTCGACCAGCAAGGGTGGCTTTCGCGGTGGCTTGGCAGCAACGGCAGGCGTGATTCTCGGGGACCAGGTGTTGATGTGGTTGGCGGTGGCAGGAGTCGCCGCTTTGTTGGCGGCGTACCCGGCAGCTTTCCATGTCGTGCAGTGGGTGGGCGCAGGTTACCTGGCGTGGTTGGGCGGATTTATGCTGACGGCTAAGCCGGGCGCTGCGCCGGTATTAAATATTCGCCCCCGGCAGTTCTTGCGCCAAGCCTTTTTTATTACCCTTTTGAACCCCAAAGCTATTTTGTTTTACATGGCGTTCTTCCCTTTGTTTGTCGATCCGCAGCGCCAACAAGGCTTGGTCACCTATGCATTTATGGCCGCAACGATTGCAGTTCTGACCTTTTTGTATGGCCTAGCCGCAACGCTGATTACCCACTTCTTTGCGGAGCGCGTTCGCGCTAATCCCAAAACCTCCTTGGTTTTAGAGAAGGTTGCGGGCGTCTTTTTAATCGGCTTTGGCGTGAAGTTGGTGGCGTCGCAGTAAGCTGCGCTGTGTTCCACGTGAAACCCCTTTCTTACTTTTTTATCTTGTGAACTAAACCCATGGCCAAAATATTCTGTGTTGCAAATCAAAAGGGCGGCGTCGGTAAAACCACGACCACGGTGAACTTGGCCGCCGGTTTGGCTAAAGTGGGGCAGCGCGTGTTGATGATTGACCTCGACCCCCAGGGCAATGCCACCATGGGCTCGGGCGTGGACAAGCGGACGTTGGAGTTAACGGTGTACGACGTGTTGCTGGAGTCCGCCTCGATTGCGGAAGCCCGTCAACGCAGCGATAAATTAGTGGGAACAGACTACAGCTATGACATCTTGGGCGCCAACCGCGAGCTCGCAGGTGCGGAAGTAGAAATGGTCGAACTTGAGCGGCGCGAGCGGCGCTTGAAGACAGCCTTAGCAGCAGTGAGCACAGAATATGACTTTGTGTTGATTGATTGCCCACCGTCTTTGTCAATGCTAACGCTCAACGGTTTGTGCTGCGCCCACGGAGTGATCGTGCCGATGCAGTGCGAGTACTTCGCGCTGGAAGGGCTAACCGATTTGGTGAACACGATCAAACAAGTCAAAGCCAACCTCAACGATGATCTTCAAATCATTGGTTTGCTGCGTGTCATGTTTGACCCCCGCATTACTTTGCAACAACAAGTCAGCGACCAACTCAAAGCTCACTTTGGCGACAAAGTGTTTGACTCCGTGATCCCGCGTAACGTGCGCTTGGCCGAAGCGCCAAGTTACGGTTTGCCTGGCGTGGTGTTTGATCCCGCATCCAAGGGCGCGCAAGCGTTTGTGACCTTTGCCCAAGAGATGGTTCAGCGTATTGCTGCAATGGGATGACCGGCGCGCAGGTACTTCTTTTGCCGGGTTGGCAAAACTCGGGCCCCGACCATTGGCAAAGCCGATGGGAGCAGAACTTTGGGGATGTACGTGTGGAGCAGCACAACTGGATGCAACCTCTGCGGGGCGATTGGATCGCCCGCTTGGAAGACGTGCTTCTGAGTCAAAAAGGGCCTAGCGTTTTGGTCGCGCACAGTTTGGGTTGTTTGTTGGTTGCTGCGTGGGCGACGCATTCACGCCACACCCATTTGGTCAGCGCCGCGCTATTGGTTGCGCCCGGAGATGCCGAACGCGAGGAGCTGCAACCCGTTTTAAAAAGCTGGTCGCCAATAGAGATGCGGCCCTTGCCCTTTAAAAGCCATTTGCTTGGCAGCCACAACGACCCTTATTGCAGCCTGGAGCGTGCTAAAGCGTTCGCTGATGCGTGGGGTTCGCAGTGGCAAGACTGCGGACACGCAGGGCACATCAATGCCGAATCAAATTTGGGCAACTGGCCAGAAGGCCGAGCGCTTCTTCAATCATTGTTATAAAAATAAGGAATGCCACCATGGTGACTAAAAAACCAAAAGGACTTGGAATGGGCTTAGAGGCCTTGCTCGGACCCAAGGTCAAAGAGCTCGTTTTAGAGGATGGTGCCGATGCGCAATTGCCCACGAGCTTGCCTTTGGGTGACTTGGTGGCTGGCGTTTACCAACCGCGCACGCACATGGATGAAGGCGCTTTGTACGAGTTGGCAGAAAGCATCAAGGCCCAAGGCATCATGCAGCCCATCTTGGTTCGCCAATTGGATGAAGACCAAGCCAAGCCGCACCGTAGCGCGGGTTCTAATCGCCCCGTTTTTGAAATCATTGCCGGCGAGCGGCGTTTTCGTGCGGCTAAGTTAGCAGGGCTTGAGCGCGTGCCGGTGTTGGTGCGCAATGTGCCTAACGAAGCCGCTGCGGCGATGGCTTTGATAGAAAACATGCAGCGCGAAGACCTCAATCCGTTGGAAGAAGCCCAAGGATTGCAGCGTTTAATCAAAGAGTTTGGACTCACCCATGAGGCTGCAGCCCAAGCGGTGGGCCGCTCGCGCAGCGCCGCATCCAACTTGATGCGATTACTCAATCTGGCCGAACCCGTGCAAACCATGTTGATGGCGGGAGACCTTGATATGGGCCACGCGCGGGCACTGCTCGCGCTAGACCGCGCCACCCAAATCACAGCAGCCAATCAAATCGCAAGTAAAAAACTCTCGGTGCGTGAATCCGAAAGCCTGGTCAAAAAACTCAGCGCAGAATTTTCTTTAACGTCCACCAAACCTAAAAAAGAAAAATCACGTGACATCAAACGAGTGGAAGAAGAGCTGTCGGATTTACTGATGGCGCAGGTCGATGTGCATATCAAAAAACGCGTCAAGCGTGCAGGCCGATTTGAAGAAATGGGCGAGTTGGTAATTCAGTTTTCTTCGCTCGATGAACTTAACGGTTTGATTGAGCGACTCTCGCCTAACGCCAACCGCTAAGCATTCACTGCTCAACGAACTTTGCGCGCCATGTCAGACGACGCCCCCTCTGGTTTAAAGCGGTTGAGAGCCGCGCCGCCGTGGCCTTTGCCTGCGTTCTTGGCATGGGGCGCTGCGTGGGCGGTTTTTCGGGTTTCAATGAGCCAAGGCTTGCATGTCGGTTGGGCGCTGTCTTTGGCTAGCGCGCTGGGTATCGGTCTGAGCTTGTGGGGGAATTCGTGGTGGCGCAAAGGGCTGATTGCCGCTGGATTTCCGGTGTCCTTGGCCTTTACGTTACCAATGTTGGGCTTGGGCGATCTGCCCGCCTGGGTGTGGTTATTGCCGATGGCCTTGATGCTGTTGGTGTACCCCATCAACACCTGGTCGGACGCCCCCTTGTTTCCAACGCCCGCGAACGCGCTCTTGGATTTGCCAGCGCATGCACCTTTGAAATCGGGAGCCAAAGTTTTGGATGCGGGCTGCGGTTTGGGTCATGGCCTTCGCGCCTTGCGCCGTGCTTATCCTAAAGCCCAGTTTTATGGCATCGAGTGGAGCGCCATGCTGCGATGGTTGTGCGCTTTTCGTTTGCCATGGGCGCGGATCACACGCGGCGATATTTGGGCAGCAGATTGGTCAGGCTACCAAATGGTTTACCTGTTTCAGCGGCCCGAGAGCATGCCCCGCGCATCTCAAAAAGCCCAACAGGAATTGCGTTCGGGTGCGTGGTTGGTGAGCCTCGATTTTGAAGCCGACGAACTCATTCCCACAGCGCGCTATACCGCGCCCAACGGTAAAACAGTGTGGCTGTACCGCGCCCCTTTTCAATTGAACAAAAACCATGGCACTTATTAATTACCTCACCCAAATCAACATCGACTTTGGCACCCTGTCCTTATTAAAAGCAGAGTGCGAACGGGTTGGTATTCAAAAACCCTTGATCGTGACAGACGCCGGCGTTCGTGCTGCTGGTGTACTTGACAAAGCGCTGTTGGCCTTGAGCACTATGCCGCATGCCATCTTTGACCAAACTCCATCCAACCCCACAGAAGCCGCAGTTCGCGCAGCGGTAGAGGTGTTAAGGGCCCACAGTTGCGATGGTTTAATTGGTGTGGGCGGCGGTTCGAGCCTTGACTTAGCTAAAGGCGTTTGTATTGCAGCAACGCACCCCGGCTCCTTAAAAACTTATGCCACGATTGAAGGCGGCAGCCCGAAAATCACTGATGCGGTATTGCCGCTGATTGCCGTTCCAACCACCGCAGGAACAGGCAGCGAAGTGGCCCGCGGCGCGATTATTATTTTGGATGACGGGCGCAAGGTCGGTTTTCACAGCTGGCACTTGATGCCTAAAGCGGCGCTGTGTGATCCCGAGCTGACCTTGAGTTTGCCGCCGGGGCTCACTGCCGCAACCGGCATGGATGCCATTGCGCATTGCATGGAAACCTTCATGGCCGCTTCGGTCAATCCGCCCGCCGATGGCATTGGGCTTGACGGCTTGGCCCGCGGTTGGACCCACATTGAACAAGCCACACGCAACGGCGCAGACCGTGATGCGCGTTGGAACATGATGAGCGCCAGCGTGCAAGGGGCGCTGGCATTTCAAAAAGGCTTGGGTTGTGTGCACAGCTTAAGCCACAGTTTGGGCGGCGTGAACCCGCGCTTACACCACGGTACCTTGAACGCCATCTTCTTGCCCGCAGTGATTCGTTTTAACGCGCCTGCCGAGTCGATGCAAAAAGACAAACGTTTACAGCGCATGGCGAATGCCATGGGCCTAGGAAGTTGTGATGCCAAAGGCACTGAGCTTGCTGAAGCGTTTCACGCCATGAACGCACGACTAGGCTTGCCCCGTGGGCTCAAAGCGCTGGGTGTGGGAACCGATTTATACGAAAAAATTATCGACGGTGCGATGGCAGACCATTGCCATAAAACCAACCCGCGCTTGGCTACGCGTGAGGATTATTTAGAGATGCTCCGCACTTCGGAATAATTACAAAAACCGCGACGCGACTTACAGCGTAAATATTTTTCCGGGATTGAGAATGTTTTGCGGGTCAAGCGCCCGTTTGATGGTGCGCATCATGTCCACTGCGCCTGCGCCTGTTTCCGAGACCAAGAAGTCCATCTTGTGCAAGCCCACGCCGTGCTCGCCGGTGCAGGTTCCGCCTAAGCGCAACGCGCGGTCCACCAATTGCGTGTTGAGCCGCTCTGCGACTACGCGCTCCTGCGGCACCAGAGGATCAATCAAATAGCCCATATGAAAATTTCCATCGCCCACGTGGCCGACCATAAAGTAAGGCAGCCCCGCTTCCTCGGCTTCAGTAACTGAATCTAACAAGGCTTGCGCCAGTTTGGAGATGGGCACGCAGGTGTCGGTCGTGATGGCGCGGCATCCCGGGCGGGACTGAACGCCTGCAAAGTAAGCGTTGTGACGGGCGGTCCACAAACGGGTGCGTTCCTCAGGCGTATTCGCCCATTCAAACGCTGCACCGCCATGGTCTTGGGCCAGCGTCTGCACGGTTTGAACTTGCTCTTGGACAGACGAAGGTGAGCCGTGAAACTCCATCAGCAACATCGCGCCTTCACGCAGCGTGAGCTTGGAGTGTTGGTTCACCATGCGGATGGTATTGGCGTCAAGCAGCTCGCAGCGGGCAATCGGTACGCCGAGTTGAATAATCTCAATGGTGGTGTTGACCGCATCGGCCAAAGAGGAAAAAGAACAGGTTGCCGCCATCACCGCTTCTGGCAAAGGATAGAGCTTGACCGTAATCTCCGTCATTACTCCCAAGGTTCCCTCGCTGCCCACCATCAATCGCGTTAAGTCATAACCCGCTGACGATTTTTTAGCACGCGTACCGGTTCGAATGACTTCTCCGCTGGCAGTTACAAGTTCCAAGGCCAACACGTTTTCTCGCATGGTTCCGTAGCGAACGGCGTTGGTACCGCTGGCGCGGGTGGCGCTCATGCCGCCAATGCTGGCGTCTGCACCCGGGTCGATCGGAAAAAATAAACCCGCTGATTTCACGGCTTCGTTGAGCTGCTTGCGCGTGACCCCGGGTTGAACCGTTACCGTTAAATCTTCTGCGTTGATGCTAAGCACCGCATTCATTCGACTCACATCCACGCTGATGCCGCCTTGAACCGCAAGCAAATGTCCTTCGAGGGATGAGCCCACGCCAAAGGGAATCACCGGGGTCGCATACTGGCTTGCCAGGCGCAGCGTGTCAGAGACGTCTTGGGTTGATTGTGCGAACACCACTGCAGCCGGGGGCGGAACATCAAAAGCAGACTCATCACGCCCATGTTGCAGGCGCACCGCCATGGCGTTAGAAAACTGAGCTCCGAAGCGCTCTTGAAGCGCTTTGATCAACTCGGCGGGAACGGCGCGGGCGGTGGACTCAAAAAAAGCAGGACTGGGAAAAATAGGTGCATTCATCGGGTAAAACTCCAAAGCGCCCACAAAGCGGGAATAATCGCATTTTTAATCAAAAGTCAGCACTATGGGAAATCGTCTTACACAAATCGCCACCCGCACCGGAGATGGCGGCACCACCGGCTTGGGCGACAACACCCGGGTTTCTAAAAACAGCTTGCGCGTTCACGCGATGGGCGAGGTTGACGAACTCAACTGCCATATCGGCGTTTTGTTGTGCGAAGACATCCCCGAGGTCGTGCGTACGGCCTTGGTAGAAATTCAACACCAGCTATTTAACTTGGGCGGTGAATTGTCGATTCCCGGTTTTGAGTTGCTCAAGGCGCAAGCTGTTTTGGATCTCGATGAAGCCTTGGCCCATCACAACGAGGCCCTGCCCAAGCTCCAAGAATTTATTCTTCCAGCAGGTAGCCGCGCTGCTGCGTTAGCGCACGTCTGCCGAACCGTAGCCCGCCGTGCCGAACGCGCGGTGGTTGCGTTGGGCAACGAAGACGCGCTTAAAGACGCACCCCGCCAGTACCTCAACCGCTTGTCAGACCTGATGTTTGTTTTGGCCCGTGTCCTCAACCGCCACCGTACCGATGGCACCGTAGGCGATGACGTTTACTGGAAAAGCGAGCGCATGGCTAATCTGGGCTAGACGGGTTTAAGCTGCGGTGTTTTACCGCGGCGCCAAAATCGCCACAGTCAAGCGCGACGTGCACACCATCTCGCCTGCCTCATTGCGCAGGTCGATTTGCCAAACTTGGGTTGTCCGCCCTCGGTGTATTGGCCGCGCGGTGCCAATGACCCAACCCGACTTGACGCCGCGAAGGTGGTTGGCGTTGATATCTAAGCCCACCGCTTGGTGACCGACGGGGCTGGAGTACGCCGCACCGCACGAGCCCAAGGTTTCAGCCAACACCACCGATACGCCACCGTGCAGCAAGCCAAAGGGTTGGTGGGTTCGGGTATCGACAGGAACCCGGCCCACAATATAGTCATCACCCACTTCTACGAATTCAATACCCAAATGCGATGAGGCAGTATGAAGGCTGGCTTCAGTGAGAATTTCAATCGAAATCGGTTTTTGCCAAATCATGCGTAGGTTTCTCCAAAGAGGAGAATTTAACCGATTCGTTTACAACTCGTCCTGCATCCAATACCACTTGTACAAAAAGTACTGCCCAAACCGGCGAAACGGAGCAAAGGCTTCGGAACGCACCACGTTGAAAAGATTCGGGTACTGCAGTGCAGAGTTGTAAATCGGAAGATTGAAAACCGCGATATCGCTGTCTTTACCCGCAACACGCTGGGCCAAGCGTTTACCGGCCCAGGTTGAAAAGGCAACGCCGTTGCCGCCGTAGCCCACCGCATGCCACACCGTTTGGAGCGGGTCGGGGCGTGCAATGCGCGGCATCATGTCGTGGCTGACGTCGACCCAGCCCCACCAGGAGTAGTCAATTTGAATGCCCGCCAAAGGCGGGAACTTACGCGCTATCGCGTCGGTTAAAAGTTTCAAATGCTGCGGATCTTCCGCATCGGCGCCGGTAATGGAACTGCGGCTTCCCAATTGCAACCGGTTGTCGTTTAATAGCCGGTAGTAAAAACGCAGCGTACGCGTATCGGTCATAAACGTTTGAGACCGAAAATTGGTCGCTTTGATTTCAGCGTCTGTCAGCGGTCGGGTCACGACTGAGTTAGAAAGAATCGGCAGAATTTTATTTTTAAGCAGCGGCGTCATTTGCTGCCCGGTATAGCCGCCGGTACAAACAGCCACCCGCTTTGCGCGAACGGTGCCACCGGGAGTTTGCAAATGGTGGATTCCGTTAATCGTTTGCCATCCTTGCACGGGGCTGGCCGGGTGGACCTTAGCGCCAAGGGAGCGCGCTTTGCGCATGATCTCGAACGTAAATTTAAGCGGATGAACGCCTACGCCATCGGGCTCCCACATCGCGCCTTGGGCATCGCGCTCATCACAAAACTGTTCCTGAAATTCTTCTTTGCTGAGCATCTTGGCTTGGTAGCCGAAGATATCGCGGCGAACCCGGGTTTGCTCTTTCAGGTAAGCCACTTTTTCAGGGCGGTGGGCTACGTACAAGTGGCCGCCGTCGTGGGCATCGCAATTGAATTCACGCGTAAGCGCTTTGAAGTTTTCAAAGCCGGTTCGAATTTCGGTGTCGAGCTTTTTAGCCGTGTCGATACCCCAGCGATCGATCCACTGCGAGCGCGTTAAGCGCCCGCTGGCGTTTTGTCCTTGGCCGCCGCTGCGACTGGAGCAGCCCCATGCGGTTTGGTTGGCCTCTAAAACCACAGCCGAAATCCCATGCTCTTGCGCTAAATAAAGCGCAGTCGACATTCCGGTAGACCCCGATCCTATGATCGCTACGTCGACATCAATGTCGTGTTGAATCGGCCCATCGTCTTGCGGCGCTGGGCCTGCGCTGGCAACCCAGTACGTGGGCGCGTAATCGCGGCCTACCCCCGGCGATTTTGCGACCAAGGGGTCGTATTGGGGGTCGTAGCGCGTGGACGGCGGTGGGCTAGAAGTCAGCATGGCAAAGTGCCTTGGTAATTATTTGGAAGCGGGGATGTTGGGCCGCGCTTTGCGAAACGCGTTTTTCACGGTGATCTTTCCGTTCTTAAACGTGAAAATGTCAACGCCGTCAGTTTCTACGCGGCTTCCGTCAGCGGCCGTTCCCGTAAAGGTCCATTGCGATACGCCAAAGTCACCTTGAACAAAGTGCACGCCGTTGCTCCAATGGGCATCAGGCAAGGCAGCCCATGCGCCGGCAAACGCTTTGCGAACGGCATCGGGTCCGATGTGGCGGGCGCCACAGGCATCAGGACCACCAGCGGTCATAAAGACGCAGTCATCACTCATAAATTGCATGAGTCCATCTACGTCATGGCGGTTCCATGCGTCGTTGAATGCGGCCAGGGTGGCTTCGGTAATGGGTGCGTGTGACAAGGGCGGCTCCAAGGGAAAAGGTAAGCGCTTCAGAATAGGGTTTTTGGGGCCAGTATGGTAGAGCCAGATCAGGGGTTTCAGCCAAGCCAGCGGTCGCGTTGGTAAAAAGGGAACTGGACCTGTATTGGACCCACCTTGGACCTAACTATCTGGCTCTGCATATACTCCACAGATCCATGAGCACCCTGCACCGCACCAAAGACGCCCAATGGGAAAGCCTTTTTGCTTTGCCTGATAAGCCCGCCTTGCCTTTGCAACAGCGCCTGCGTTTGTCCGTTGTCCAAGCGATTTTGGATGGGCGTTTGCCCGTTGGGGCCTTGTTGCCATCGTCACGTGAATTGGCCAAAGTCTTAGGTTTGAGCCGCAATACCGTGACAGCGGCGTATGCGCAGTTGATGGACGACGGTTTTATTGAGTCTCGACCCCGCAGCGGTGTATTTGTGACACAAAACACCCATGCGCCGCGCGCCAGAGATACCGGGCGCGAAACCGAGCCGCCCCAAGCTCAAGCCGATGTATCCAAAGCGCCGCCGGATTGGTCCACCCGGGTGCTGCGCTCCTTGGCTGACCAACGCACCCTGGCTAAGCCAGACCAGTGGCGCAGGTACGCTTATCCGTTTGTGTATGGAACTTACGACCCGCAGTTGTTTCCTTCGGAAGCGTTTCGGGAATGTTGCGTCCACAGTTTGGCGCGGTCGCACTTGCCGCATTGGACGCCTGACTTTGAACTCAGCGACGTGCCCGAGTTGATAGAACAAATACGTTTGCGCTTGCTGCCCAAGCGCGGGGTGTTCGCCTTGCCTGAAGAAATTCTCATCACTGTGGGTGCGCAGCACGCTTACTACTTGTTAGCCGAGGCCTTATTTGATGAAACCCAGCGCGTCGGCATAGAAGAGCCAGGCCATCCGCACGCCCGCAATAGTTTTGCATTGCGCCATCCGCGCTGTGTTCCGGTGGCGGTGGACGAACAAGGCCTGGTGGTGGAGCGAATGCCAGCAGTTGACTATGTTTTTGTGACGCCGTCGCACCAAAGCCCAACGACCAGCACGCTGAGCTTAGAGCGGCGCAAACTGCTGCTTAAAAAAGCCGAGGCTCAAAATTTTGTGGTGATTGAAGATGACTACGAAGCAGAAAATCTTTACGAAGGCGATCCGATGCCTGCGCTTAAGAGCTTAGACAAAGTGGGTCGGGTGATCTATGTGGGCTCGGTCTCAAAAAGCCTCTCACCTACTTTGCGACTGGGCTACATCGTGGCGCCTCGCGCCCTGATTGCAGAACTGAGGGAATTGCGCCATGCGATGGTGCGCCACCCCAGCGCTTTTTTGCAGCATACATTTGCGTTGTTCCTTTCCTTGGGTCACCACGACGCCCACGCCCGGCGCGTCAACCACGCGATGCAAGAGCGCATGGCCTTGGTGGCGCGGGCTTTGGCCAAGTACTTGCCAGATTTTGAATTTACCCTGCCCTCAGGAGGCGCTTCGGTGTGGGTGCGTGGGCCGGACTGGGTGGACTCCGCAGAACTGGCATTGATTGCGCGCGAGCATGGGGTTTTGATTGAAGCAGGCGAAGCATTTTTTATGAATCCGCCCTACCCCTGCCCGTACTTTCGATTGCGTTTGTCCTCGATTGCAGCAGAGCAAATTTCGGATGGCATCAAAGCCTTGGGCTTGGCGATGGATGCACTGGCCCGCGCACGGGGCACGCCCCGGCGCAAACTGCAGTTGCTGGCATAAGCCACCCGCAGCCCATCAAGACAAGCCGCTTCTTGCCTTAGGACTTGCCTTTCCAGGGGACGAGTTTTTGCTCAACCCAACGCATCAGCAAGTCAAACATATAGGCAACCACACCAATCACGATGATGCCCATCACGACAATATCGGTGCGCAAAAAGTTAGACGCGTTCAAGACCATTTGGCCCAGGCCGACGTTGGCGGCCACCATTTCGGCGGCCACCAAGGTGCTCCAACCAAAACCAACGGCGACACGCATGCCCACCAAGATCTCAGGCATAGCGGCTGGAAGAACGACGTGGCGAATCACCTGCGCGTAACTTGCGCCCATGGAATAAGCGGCGTTCATTTGCTCTTGTGAAGCGCTGCGCATGCCCGAGCGCGCGGCCATGGCCAAAGGCGCAAAACAGCTCAAGAAAATCAGTAAGATTTTGGGTAACTCGTCAATTCCAAACCAAATGATGATAAGAGGCAAATACGCCAAGGGAGGCAAGGGGCGATAGAGCTCAATCGGAGGATCAAAAATGCCCTTCCAAATTCGCGACATGCCCATTGCAATACCCAGCGGAATTGCAACCGCACAAGCTAAGAAAAAGGCCGTAAAAACGCGAAACATACTTGCAGCAAAGTGTTCCCACAAAGGCCGATCGTTGGCTGTGCCGCTGAGGTATTCGTAAAACTGTTGGTACGTCGCCTGCGGAGACGGTAAGAACATGGGCTTGATCCACCCTAAATTGGTGGAGATAAACCATAAAACCAAAATCACGGACACCGTGGCAATGCTGATGGCCGCGCTGGGCCCTTCACCTGGAATTTTGAACGCGCTGGTTTTCAGCGGTGCTGCTGGTTTTATCGTGGTGCTGGCATCAGACATGGACGGCCTCCCGGTTATGAATGATGGCAAGGACTTCTTCGCGCATGCGGATGAATTCGGGTTCTGACTTCACTTTGCGTGCATCGCCGTGGGATAAAAACTCCCGCGAGAACGGAACGTTGTCATAGGTGTGGGTGATGCGACCTGGGCTAGGGCTCATCACAATCAAGCGGGTGGCCAAGAACAAGGCTTCTTCTACCGAGTGGGTAATAAAGAACACCATCTTGTTGGACTGCGCCCAAGCGCGTAACAAAATTTCTTGAACCGTTTCACGGGTAAACGCATCCAATGCGCCCATGGGTTCGTCCATTAACAATACGGCGGGGTCACTTGCCAAAGCGCGGGCAATACCTACGCGCTGTTGCATTCCGCCAGAGAGTTCGTACACCGCGCGTTCGGCATAGGCTTCCAAGCCCACGAGGCCGAGTTTTTCTTTGGCGATGCGGTTGCGTGTTGCGCTGTTGACGCCGTTCAAGCGCAAGCCAAGGGCCACGTTGTCAAGCACATTGAGCCAAGGCATCAAGGCGTGCTTTTGAAAGACTACGCCGCGGTCCGCGCCAGGGCCTACGACCGGCTGGCCATCGAGCAAAATTTCCCCCGAAGAGGGCGGTAAGAAACCGGCAATGCAATTGAGCAGCGTCGTTTTCCCGCAACCCGATGCACCCAAGGCAACGACAAAATCCCCATCGTGCATGGTCATGTTGACAGGAGCAAGCGCTTGTAAAGTTCCGCCTTTGACGGCGTAATTCAAAGTCAAGTCCTTGATATTCAATGTAGGCATTTAGAAATCAAAAGTAGTCAAATAAAAAAAGGGGCGAACTAAAAAGTAGTCGCCCCTTATTAGCTTGAAAAAGCAGTCGGCTTATTTAGCCATTGCTTTTTTAACGTAAGCGTCAGTTACAAAAGCAGAGTAGTCTGCCTTCACTTCTTGAATACGGTTTTGCTCTTTCAAAAATACGGCTGTTTTAGCCATTGCTGTTGCTGCGCCACCACCGAGCCATTTGGGGCCGAGTTGCTCAGCCGCAGTCGGGAAAACATAGAGCGCCATTGCCGCAGGAACAATTTGGACGTCTGCCTTCGTAACCTTTGCAATAGCTTTGACTTGCGCAGTGTTCGCGTTCCAAGAAGCTTTGTTGCTACGGTACTCGGAGTCCGCCTTGTTCAAGGCTTTCACCATGGCAACCATAAAGGCTTCATGTTCGGCAGCCCATTTGGAGTTGACAGCAATGCCGTCAAAGGTGGGGTACCCCTTTTGACCGATCGAACCAGAGCTTGCAATGGCTTTACCGTTGGCCTTGATCTTGGAGAGAACAGGGTCCCAAATAAAGGCAGCGTCAATGTCTCCACGCTCCCAGGCGGCAGCAATTTCTGGGGGACGCAAGTTCAATACGTTCACATCTTTGGCGGTTAATCTATCAAGTTGCATTGCTGCCATCAACTGGTAATGTGCAGTAGAAACAAACGGAGTAGCTACTTTTTTGCCTTTGAGGTCCTTGACGGAGTTGACGTTGCTTCCGTTGCGTGCAATTAGTGCTTCCGCATCAGCGATGTCATCCAAAATCCAGAACAGCTTGATGTCTTGCCCTTGGGTCACAGCAGCAGTCAAGGGGCTTGAGCCTACTTGTCCGATCTGGACATCGCCGGAAGCCATCGCCTTGATGACATCACCGCCGCCGCCAAACATGCGCCAGTTGATCTTGTAACCGGTGGCCTTTTCTAGTTCACCAGAATCAATAACCGCCTGGAAGGGAACCAACATGTCTTGGTGGCCAAAGGTCACTTCCTTTTTTGCTTGCGCAAAAGCGGAGACCATACCCACAGCCACGAGCAAGCCGGCCAGAGTCTTCGAAAGAACGGGGAGCACAGATTTTTTCATAAGGGTCCTTCAATTAAAAAATGAGCGTATCGATGTACGGGAACTCATGCTACGCCTGCTCACACAACATTACCGCATGAGCTTATAAGTTTGAACGCTGGCATCGTTTGGGAGTAGAGCCAGTTGAATGCCTTTATAGTGCCAGTTAAGCCGCGTAAACTGCACTGGACTGGTGCCAAACAAATGCGCAATTTGGTGCATTTTTCATTGGTAATACATCCAAACGCGCAAACAAAAATACCGGCGATATGTGTCACGACAACAGAATGCGGTTACGGGTTTATCCCTAGGAGAAAATGCAAGCATGAAAATTGATTTAAGCGCGTGGCTGCCCTTCTTGCGTTGGTGGCCGCGTGTGAATCGCACGACCACACGCGCTGACCTTATCGCGGGATTGACCGGTGGATTGATATTGGTGCCGCAAGGCGTGGCCTTTGCCACGATTGCTGGAATGCCCCCGGAGTACGGTTTGTATGCGGCGATGCTGCCGGCAGTGGTTGCTGCGTTATGGGGCTCGTCGTGGCATTTGGTATCGGGCCCGACGACGGCTATTTCGATTGTGGTCTTTGCCACCATGAGTCCTTTGGCGGAGGCGGGTAGCGCAGCTTATGTGCAACTGGTCTTGTCGCTGACTTTTTTGGTTGGCGTGTTTCAGCTGTTGCTCGGCGTATTTCGGTTTGGCACCTTGGTCAATTTTGTTTCCCACACGGTGGTGGTCGGCTTTACAGCGGGCGCTGCGGTGTTGATTGCAGCAAGTCAGGTGAAGAATTTTTTTGGTATCGCCATTCCCCGTGGTTCTTCCGTAGCCAAAGTTTTACAAGGCCTGGTAGAACACGCCGGACACATCAATCTTTTTATCACTGCCGTAGCCGTCGTTACGGTGGTGAGTTGTGTTGCGGCCAAGCGTTGGTGGCCCAAAGTACCGCACATGATTGTGGGCATGGTCAGCGGCAGCGTGTTGGCTTTTGGGTTAAACGCGCAATGGGGCTTGGAGTTAACGGGGATCACCAGCATTGGCGCGTTGCAGATTGGCTTGCCACCCTTATCGATGCCAGACTTAAGCGCAAGTACCTTGCAGCAGTTGGCACCCATTGCTTTCGCAGTGGCGCTTTTGGCGCTGACCGAGGCCGTATCCATCGCTCGGGCCATGGCGCTCAAAAGCGGGCAGCGGATCGATGGCAATCAAGAGTTCATCGGCCAAGGCCTGTCGAATTTAGCAGGCAGTTTTTTCTCGGGCTATGCGTCAAGCGGCTCCTTTAACCGCAGCGGACTCAATTTAGCCGCGGGTGCCAAAACGCCTTTGGCCGCAGTCTATTCCGCCGTTTTTTTGCTGTTGATCATGTTGTTTTTAGCGCCCTTGGCAAAGTACTTACCTGTGGCTGCGATGGCCGGAATCTTGTTTGTGGTGGCCTGGGGTTTGATTGACTTTCACGCTATCGGCGAGACTATGCGCGCCAGCCGTTCAGAGGCTGCGATTTTGTTTGCCACACTGATTGCGACCTTAACCATCGAGTTGGAATTTGCCATTTACATCGGCGTGGGCCTGTCTTTGTTGATGTACCTCAAGCGCACTTCTCAACCCGGCCTCGATGACGTCAAGCCGGTGCCCGGCCAAATGCCGCCCGCCTTTAGTGACAGCACAGGCTTGGGGGATTGCCCACAGTTCAAAATTGTTCGTATCAATGGCTCCATCTTTTTTGGAGCGGCCAACCATCTTCAAGAAGCTTTACATCGCATCGATGAGACCGAGCCGCAACATACGCATGTGTTGTTGGTTGCATCGGGTATCAATTTTGTAGATCTCACCGGAGCGCACATGCTGGCCCAAGAAGCCCAGCGCCGACGCCTAATGGGTGGTGCGCTGTACCTCTTTAACGTCAAAGAGGAACCAATGGAGATGCTGCGTCGCAGTGGCGCTTATGAAACGATTGGTGCAGACAATTTCTTTGCGATGGGCGACGATGTTATGTCCACATTGAAGGGCCGATTGAATCAAAGCATCTGTAGCCGATGCACCGCTCGGGTTTTTTCGCCTTGCAAGGCTTAGCGTAATCCCGCTGGTTTAGGAATTCCACCAGGCCCTATTTTTGCGATGTGAACTTCAACCTTGCGAACGCCGCTGCGGTCCAGCTCCATGCGCAAGGCCCAGCCGATATTGTTGACGGGGTCACTAAAGCCGTCAAAAACAAAGTTGCCCAAGCTGTAAAAAATGGCTTTGCCTTGGTAGGTTTCGGTGTCTTGCACTTGGTGCGGGTGGCCGCCGATCACGGCGTCGGCGCCCGCGTCAATCATCAGGCGCGCCAATTGTCTTTGGCGCGCATTGGCAATCGGGTCTTCCCAACCCCAGTGCATGATGGGAATGACCACATCGGCTTTCCAGCGGCTGCGTGCGGCTTGGATATCGCGCACCACTTGCGCGTCTTCACTCCACGCCACACCGGGCTTGTCGGTATCGGCCTCGAAGGTTCGGGGTTGAAACTCGTCGTAGCCCAAGATGGCCACACGCAAACCTTTGCGTTCAACAATCCACGGGGTATGGGCTTTGGCGAGGTTCATGCCGCCGCCATAAACACCCAAGCCCGCTTTATCAAGAAGACCGAGCATTTGCGCGAACGCTTGGGGACCAAAATCACCAGAGTGGTTGTTGGCAAGTCCCACGGCATCAAAATGGCGCTTGAGAAACTTCAGACTTTTGGGCGAGACGCGAAACACATTGGGCTTGTCTTCTTCGGGAGACCCAATGGTTGCGACCACGCACTCCAAGTTGCCAATGCGGATATCGGCGTTTTTAAAAAGGTTAGCGAAGCCGGCAAACGGGTCCTTGCCTTTGCGCATGTGATGGCTTGGGCCGTCTTCCAGCATGATGTCTCCCACGACCACTAAAGAAACGGTGGAGTTCGCAGCGGTTGTTTGTGCGAAAGCGTGGGTAACAAAAAAGCTCAGTAGAAAAGCACAAAGAGCTTGCTGCCCGGATACGATAAAGCGGTTCATTGAGACACCTCTTGCAAAGCGCAGCGGTACATCAACTCTTTACCGAGCAAAGGGGAGTACACCGAGACCCTGCCGGTCAGTGAGTCCTCGGCGGCAGCGCTTACAACTTTGGGTTGAATAAATTGGGTGTGTTGCATGATCATGGGTTGGCGGCGAGTGTTGTAGTAAACGTAAAGATTGACGCTCTCAACGCGCTCACCTTCACCTAAAACGATTGCCTTGAAACGAAACCGATTGCCAATGGGAACGCCCTCAACCGCATAAGGGTCAGCCGCCAGCGCAAAGACGCGGTGGTGTATTTCCGAATTCACTTCAAAAGTGCACTGCAGTTGCGGCTTGGCCCAAGCAGCGCAAGGCAATAAAAAAGCCAGTGCGGTAGCGCATCTGTAGCGCTGAAGTGATGAAAAAAAGGACACGCAAGCTCCAAAAAATAAGTGGGCAGATAGTAGCGCAAACGCTTGCTTAGAATGGTTCAAACGCACAACAGGAGACTTTATGACTATCGCCAACACCACCGTACTGATTGCCGCGCTGATGCCGGTTTTAACCATGGGCTTAGCCAAAGCCAGCATGGCAGGCAAAAAACGCAGCGAAGGGGGCTATGACAACAGCAACCCCCGTGCCTTTGCGGCCTCGCAAGAAGGATGGCGCGCTCGCGCGGTTGCCGCACAAAACAATAGTTTTGAGGCCTTGCCTTTATTTGTTTTTGCGGTGCTTGCCGCGCAGATGGCAGGTCTTGACCAAGTCCGTACCGATCAGCTTGCGATGGCTTTCATTGGTGTTCGCATTGTGTACACGGGTTTGTATCTCGCCAATATTGCGGCCTTACGAACCGTAGTGTGGTCCGTGGGACTGGGCTTGACGGTCGCGATTTTCTCGCCAACGATTTCCCTGTTGTTCTAAATTTCAATCTGTACCTTAGCCTGCGCTGCCAATCAGTTGTAAGAGTGCGCGTGTAACGGTGATGACGGCTAACAGCATCAACAGGCGCAACACCAAGCGACGGAACTGTTGGGGTGTCGTGTGGGTAAAAAAGCGCTGACCGACTAACATTCCGCCCGCCATGGGAACGGCCATGAACAAGGCCATGGACAACGCGCTCCAGCCAAGCAAAGGAGCGCCCACTTCAGTGTTGACTGGCATGACCGCAGCGCACAATAACGCATACAAGTCGCCAAAGAAAAACAAGAGCACCAAGGTTGCGCGCATGGCAATGGCCGGCAAAGGCGTTGCGCTCATCATGGCCGCAACGACCAGGCCACCCATCGCCGTCAAACCATTGATCAGCCCAGCAACCAAACCCGTGAGCAAGCGAAATAAACGGGTGGGACTGCCATGCCATTGCAGCCCGCGAAGTTGAACGCCCACCAGCACCACCAAAACCGTACCGATGAGCAAACGCACATAGTTCTCTGGAACAAAATTAAGCATGGCTATTCCTAGAGGAATGCAAAGCGCGTTGCCCAACAGTAACCAATTGAGCCAGGAAAAATCGGCTTGCTTGATGGCCTGACGCAACAAGGTAAGGCTTGCCAGAATTTCTAAGATAAAGATCGGCGGAATCACTTGGGCAGGTGAAAGCACCAAGGACAGGCCTGAGACACACAAGGCAGAAAACCCAAAACCAGAAAACCCGCGCGCAACGCCGCCAATAAAAACCATCGCGCAAAAATACGCCCATTCGATAACGGAAAGTTCAACCAAGAAGCACCTTGCATTCTGGCAAGTCCGGTAATTTCAGCCTTTGTACCTTGCCTGAAGGGCCCCGAGGAAGGTCTTGAACCATGCAGAAATACTTTGGAGTTTTAAACCGACCCAAAAGCGAGGTGCAGTGCTCGCGCAACATGGCATCGGTTACCGAATGCCCTTCGCGGGCAATCACGCATACCAAGATATCTTGCCCATAGTGGGGATCAGGAATACCAACGGCCGCTGCGTCTAAAACGCCGGGGTGGCGTAGCAGCACTTCATCAATTTCGCGCGGTGCGATATTTTCTCCGCCTTTAATGATGAGTTCTTTGATGCGACCGGTGATGAAGAAAAAGCCATCGCTATCGCGGTGGCCTAAATCGCCGGTGCGCAACCAACCGTCAGGCGTGAAGCTGTCACGTGTGGCGGCTTCATTTTTGTAATAGCCTTGCATGACCTGCGGTCCGCGGATCGCCACTTCACCCGTGACGCCATCGGCGACTACTTGAAACGATCCGTCGATCACACAGGCCTCGCACCCCGAGGCTTTGCCCACCGAGCCGAGTTTGCGTTCTTTGCGAGCCAGCGGGTTAGAGAACGCGGGGGCAACCGTTTCGGTCAGACCCATGGTTTCAATGATGCCGATGCCAAACTTGGCTTCAAACGCTTGAAGGTGCGCAGGCGGGAGTGCAGCAGAAGCGCTGCGACAAAACTGAATACGGGCCGTTTGCGAAGCGTCTGGGGCTGCGCCTTCAAGCAAATAAGAGATCATGGTAGGAACCACATTGATCCATGTGCACTGCGTCTGCAACGCCTGTTGCCAAAAACGCGCCGCTGAAAATTTAGATGGCATGGCTAGGCTGCCGCCATGAAACAAAGGCGCCAGCATGGTGACGGCAAATGCGTTGATGTGGTAAAGCGGCAAGACCGCTAGCACGCGGTCTTGTGCGGTTAAAGCATGCTCTGCGCTAATGGACGCAGCGTTGGCGGCGAGGTTGGCCTGCGAGAGTAAAACCCCTTTGGGTACGCCTGTGGTACCAGAGGTGTACATGAGGAGCGCATGGTCTTGGGGCGTCACGGAGTGTGCTGGGTGATCGGGGAGTTTGCTGGCGTCTTCAGTGAATGAATGGGTATGCGCGTCACAGACCCACAATGCGATGTCACGAGGGATCGTTAAAAGAACACGGCGTACGGTGTCTGC
>Ga0247844_1002760_pt1 | contig 27768 bp, 20 predicted proteins | sample LaCtaG_FD_192421 | JGI IMG/M metagenome (GOLD analysis project Ga0247844, IMG submission 192421) | Freshwater microbial communities from meromictic Lake La Cruz, Castile-La Mancha, Spain - LaCruzMarch201714.5m_1 | ecosystem: Environmental > Aquatic > Freshwater > Lake | place: Spain: Castile-La...
AAGTTAGCGAATTAATAATTAACAGCCAAATTAATTAAGGTTAATTCATCTTTACTTTCAAACATTTATCTTTGAGTATCGTATTGACTTATTGATGATTAGAAGTTTTCTTTCAAACACTATCTATGGAATTATTGCCATGGTGGCAGCAACGATTTTTATCGTTTTTGCAAAAGAGCATCCTCGTACTCCGCCACAAGCCGTAAACCTGGAGGAGCGAGCGTTAGTGCTGAATGGCATGAAAGACCTATTTAGCAACCGAAACTTTTATTACCTGTTGCTTATCTTTTTTGTGGGGCTGGGTGTTTTTAATTCGGTTACTACCTGGATAGAAGTCATACTCAAACCACGCGGATTCTCATCAGACCAAGCAGGAATTATTGGTGGCATGATGATTATTGGCGGCATTTTTGGTGCGCTCATCATGCCCATGCTTTCCGATTATTACCAAAAAAGAAAGCCGTTTATTGTTATTGCATTGCTTGGATCCATAGTTGGATTGGTTGGAGTTACGTTTGCAACTAGTTATTCATCACTTTTGACATCTGGGTTTGTTATGGGATTTTTTCTTTTGAGTGCCGGCCCAATTGGATTTCAATATGCTGCCGAAATAACGCACCCCATCTCCGAAGTCACTTCCAATGGCCTGGTTATCTTGATGGGACAAATAGCGGGCATCGCTTTTATTTTTGGAATGGACAGTTTCAAGGCAGAACATACCGGCTCTATGACCAATCCACTGATATTTCTTATAGCATTATCAGTAGCTGGTTTGGCAGTTTCTACCAGGTTGAAAGAATCGCCTATTGGGATTGAAAAGAGGGTATAAAAAATTATTTATTTTGTAAATCTAGCACAATTCAACAAAGAAATATTTTTAAAATATGGGATTTAATACTGCAGTCAAATATAAGAAACCCTGATTAAACTCTCACTTTTTCTATTTCTTTCAACCATAAACGCGGAAATCTAACATACAATTTTTTTACTGAATCAGCGAAATAAATACCATTTGGAATTCCAGACCGATAATTTATTTGAATATCTTTTGTGGCATCGTTATGACTAATATCGAATATCATTTTGCCGTTTTTGGCGGAAACATAGCACAATCTATCGGTTGTCAGTATCAGTCTTCCAGTTTCATTCGTATTATTGTTTTCGAATCTGGCAGCATCGGCAAGAATTTCTATCTCACCCTCTAGGCTTATCAATGGAGTTTTCTTTTTGAGACGCTTATAAGTCAAGTAGCGCAATGAACTAAAAAATACAATTCCTACGGCTGCACCCACAACTAGCCCAATAGTCAACTCTCGAACGATGTAGGCCGTTTCAAATGTACCTTTATCAGTAAAATGTGTTAGCCTAGATAATAGAGTTATACCTATTCCAAACAATATACCGTCAAACAAATATCGATATTTGAAAATTGATAATGTCGGAATAGTGTAACCATTGAATAAAACCACAATTATTCCAGCAATTACTCCAAATATGATTAACGAACTGTATTTGTAAATTTCTTTGTCTATATTATAAATAAACACATTGATGATAACAAGTGCGATTATTTGTAAAATGCCGAATACTAATGCTTTCGTTTTCATAAATTGAAGTTTGGAATATTTTTTGATTTTTACGAAAAGTAATCACCATCTCAGACTTAATGCCCATGCACCATTCCAAAATGTGACATGTATTCAATCACTACATAAATTCCAACCAAAATAAAAATAACGGCAGTTATGCGACGAAACCAAACCTCGAAAACCTGAATTTTGTTGTAGAAATTCCCAAGTCCGGCGAAGCTGTAGGCCAATATCCATGAAATAATAACTACAGGTAAACCGGTGCCAATGGCAAAAACTACAGGTAATAATAATCCGGCTGGTTCTGCCAAGGTGAGTGGAATCAATCCGCCAAAGTAAAGAACGCCGCTGTAAGGACAGAATGCAAGCGAGAATACAATTCCTAAAAATAGCGACCATTTGGCACTTCCCGACTCAGAATTGCGAATAATTCGTTCGCTGAAACTTCCCGATTCGTGATGTTTTGAGCCATGTTTGTGAAATTTGAAAAATTCCAGCATAAACAATCCGCCAATAATCAGAAATGGACCGAGCAGCATTTCGCCGTAAGTTTCAAAAAAGTGTTGCATGGGCAATACGCTTCCTCCCAAAACAAAAACCGATGCCAATCCAGTGAATGCTATGATTTTCCCAAATGCATACATCAACCCGTTAAGAATAATGGAACGTTTGCTTTTCACATCCTTACTCAAAAAACCAATGGCAGTAACGTTTGTACAAAGTGGGCATGGGCTAATGGTGGTCATTAAACCCAAAATAAATGCTGTTAGAAAAGGGAATGTGCTGTTAGCGAGAAATGTGTGTAGGAATTCCATTGTGTATAATTATAGCCCCCAACCCCCGAAGGGGGCTTCTTGGAGAAGTGAATTTGAAGTTATTGTAAGTTTGTCGAATGTGATTAATTGCATATTTTCAGAGAATGTTATAGCACAAAACGATTGACTTTATTTTTTTTGTTATCAAAAGAATGCCTTTTTGGCACAATCATTGCTGCAAAGTTAATCGGTTTAAGCGCCATTTCAAATTATTTCTATGAAAATATTTAAAAAGATAATGTTTCTGCTTTTGTTGATGTGTTTGGTTTCGCCCATCCACAGTCAGGATAAAGCAGTTTTATCTGACCGAACACCTGAACAAGAGGCCATTAAGCAAACAGAGAAACTTCAGCGAGAGCTCAATCTTTCTACTGACCAAACGAAGCAAGTCTACGAAATAAATTTGCGTTATGCACGTGAGCGACAAGTTTCCAACACGAGAAGCGAAGCCATGGAGCGCATAAAAAATAAAAATGCCGATTTGCAAACTGTATTAAATGCTGACCAAAATAGTAGACTTGAAAATAAAAGATACGAACGAACCTCAGTTGAAATCCCAAATGGAAATACTGTGCGGTCCTCTATTTCAACCAGTTTTCGCTCATCGGCAAGATACCGAGCAAATCCACTAACTCGTAGTTTAAGTACAGATTTGACTCCTTCAAGTGGTTCACGATCAACAAATTCACAAAGCAATTCACAATCGCCTCAGTCAGTTAAAAGAAGTACGCCATCAACTAACCAGAATTCTCATATTAATACTACAAGAAGAACTGATAATCAATCAAATTCGAGTAGGAGATGATGATAACTGTCAACTGAAAATGTCCAATCCTTATTTCTCGTTTAAACAATTTACCGTTTTTCACCATTTATGCGCCATGAAAGTGGGCATTGATGGTGTTCTTTTGGGTGCGTGGGCTTCGGTAGACAATGTAAGTTCAATTCTGGATATAGGTAGCGGCAGCGGTTTAATCACTTTAATGCTTGCCCAGCGTTCAGCTTCTCAAATAGTTGCTATTGATATTGATGCAGATGCTGTTCTGCAAACTGATGATAATGTTTCAAAATCCCCTTGGCAAAATAGAATTCGCACGAAGGAAATCTCCCTGCAACTATTCGTAAATGAAACTACAGAGCGTTTTGATTTGATAGTTTCCAATCCACCCTATTTTGTAAACTCTACCCAAGCGCCTTCGTTAGGTCGTGCCATGGCGCGCCATACAGGTTCGCTATCGCACGAAGAATTAATTGAAAATGCGAAGTTGCTACTCAAACCAACAGGCAGAATTTGTTTAATTCTGCCTGTGAATGAGGGTTTGCAATGTGTTGATTTTGCTCAAAGCGTTGGATTGTTTTGCACAAAACAAGTGACAGTATTTCCAAAACCAGACACTGTAGCAAAAAGATTATTGCTAGAATTTAGTTTTCAGTCAAGCCCGAAAATTGAATCGGAATTGACCATTGAAAGCAATGAAAGACATCAGTATTCACCTGAATTCAGCGAATTGGCAAAAGATTTCTACTTGAAACTTTGATTCAGTCCACTGTCTACAGTCGTCAGACTATAGTTAACTGTCAACTGATAACTACAATAACGCTTCTACTTTGGCTGCCAAAACTGCTTTTTGAGTTGCGCCAATTTGTTTGTCAACAACTACTCCGTCTTTGAAAAACAAAATAGTAGGAATGTTGCGAATGCCATATTCAGTAGGCGTTTCTGTATTATTATCCACATCCATTTTGCCAATAACCACTTTTCCTTCGTACTCTTTTGCCAATTCTTCAACAACTGGACCAACCATGCGGCAAGGACCGCACCATTCTGCCCAAAAATCGATGACTACTGGTTTTCCACTGTTGATAAGTTCTTTGATGTTAGCATCGGTAATTTCTAAAGCCATAATAAAGTTTAATTAAAAGCCCCCTAACCCCCGAAAGGGGAATTGAAGACCAAGTTTATATAAGTAATTGATGAATAAATTCTAAATTGTAATCCTAAAACATCATTCAACCAATAATGTTTTATTGTTTAATGAAATATGCTTATTTATAATATCTATTGATTGCATAAAAACAGGTTAATCGTATCTGGTTGGGGTTTAACTCACCTGAAAATCCAAAATTCCTTCGGTGCGAGCATGTTTTAGCATTTGATATACATCTTTGTTTACCTGGAAACGATGTTGACGTGAGAAAAGTTTCACTTTATTCGGCGAATTTTCATCCACAACTTGCACATACAAATTCACGCTTCCTTTGTTGTTCATGATCAATTCAGTCAGTTGCACTGCAATATCTTCCGTCAATTGTTGTAACGGAATGGTCAATGTCATTGTCTTGACCAGCTGATCCTTGATTTCGTTGAACACCTCAATTTTGTGAATCTTCAATTCCAATTCTTTCGGAACATTTGGGTCAGACGGTTTTTGAAATTTGTAATCAGCCCCTCTTTCTTGTACCACTGCGCTGATATAGAGGTACAAATCTTTTATCATGTATTTGGAGTATTCTATGTAATTTTTGCCAAACAAAGCAAACTCGTAAGCTCCCACATAATCTTCTATTGTTAGAATACCATACGGATTTCCGGCTTTGGAAGTGCCGTGACGAAGGTTGGTAACCATGCCGCCAATCTTCAATGGTTTGTTTTTTAGCAATGCAAGGTCTTTCAAATCAACGGTATTCGTGTTGCAAACATGATTTATTTCAAATTCATATTCGTCAAGCGGATGCGCTGAAAGGTACATACCAATCAAATCGCGCTCTTTGTTGAGCTTTTCCAGCGGCGACCATTCTGGAGCGTAAGGAATTTCGGGTTTGGTAATTTCCACAGAATCCATACCACCAAAAAGCGAATTTCGGGTCATGGCCATATCCGTTTGGAATTTATTTCCATATCGCAATACCGTTTCCATTACTTGCTCACCTTTACTATTTTCTGCGAATAGTTGTTCGCGTCGTACATCAGTAAATTCATCAAATGCGCCCGACAATGCCAAACTTTCCACAGCGCGTTTGTTGCAGGAAGTCAGGTTTACCCTTTCGATAAAGTCGAACAAACTTTTGTATCTTCCGTTTTCGTTTCTTTCATTTACCACTGCTTCCACTGCGCCTTCGCCAACTCCTTTTATTCCACCCAGTCCGAAGCGGATGTTTCCACTTTTAGCTACTGTAAAAGTCAAATCACTTTCGTTCACGTCCGGTCCAAGCACATTCATACCCAAGTTCTTGCACTCGTCCATGAATTTGCCCACCTCAGTAATGTCTGCCTTGTTGCGCGTTAAGTTGGCAGCCATAAATTCGGCCGGGTAATTCGCTTTTAAGTAAGCTGTTTGGTAAGCAATCCACGAATAACAGGTGGCGTGCGATTTATTGAAAGCGTATTTTGCAAACTCAGACCAATCCGACCAGATTTGTTCCAGCACCGCTTTGGGGCCATATCCGTTTTTCTCACAACCTTCCATGAACTTCACTTTCAGATGCTCCATTTTATCGATGAGTTTCTTACCCATCGCTTTACGGAGCTCATCAGATTGTCCACGTGTGAAACCGGCCAAGTCGCGACTCAGGAGCATGACCTGTTCTTGATACACCGTGATGCCGTAAGTGTCTTTCAAACGGTTTTCCATGATTGGAAACGGATATTCTATCTTTTCGCGACCGTGTTTACGGTTGATAAATTGCGGAATATACTGCATTGGACCTGGGCGGTACAAAGCATTCATGGCAATTAAATCTTCGAATTGCGTAGGCAGCAAATTAATCAGGTGCTTTTGCATACCGGCCGACTCAAACTGGAACGTGCCCACGGTAAGGCCTTTACTATACAATTCGTATGTTTTCAGGTCATCAATCGGAATGGCATCAATATCCAAACTAATTCCTCTTGACTTTTTGATATTTGATAAAGCTTCTTTGATAATGGAAAGGGTTTTTAGGCCCAGGAAGTCCATTTTTATCAGCCCAATTTCCTCAATTACAGAACCTTCATACTGCGTTACCAGCATTTCTTCGTTCGTTTCCTTGTCGATGGCGGTGCTGAGTGGCACCAAGTTCCTCAAATCGTCTGAGCCAATAATAACACCACACGCATGCACACCCACCTGACGCACGGTTCCTTCCAGCATTTCGGCAATACGCAAACAACTGGAAAGGTTTTGATCTGACGAATTACGGGCAGATTGTAGTTCGGGAACATATTTCAAACAATTGGCAATGTTCACTTTGGGCGATTTTCCGTCAGCACCTTCGGGGAATTTATCAGGAATCAGTTTCGTCAACCGATCCGCCTCGGCTAGCGGCAAACGCTGCACGCGCGCCACATCCTTGATGGACGATTTGGTGGCCATGGTACCATAAGTAACAATGTGCGCCACCCGTTCTTTGCCGTACTTTTCAGTCACCCAGCGCAAAACCTGTCCGCGTCCATCATCATCAAAGTCGATATCAATATCGGGCATCGAAATACGGTCGGGATTAAGGAAACGCTCAAACAGCAAATCATATTTTAGTGGATCAATGTCGGTTATTTTCAAGCAATACGCCACCACGGAGCCAGCAGCCGAACCACGACCAGGCCCTACAGCCACGCCCATGCCACGAGCTGCGGCTATAAAATCTTGCACAATAAGGAAGTAACCTGGAAATCCCATGGTTTTCATTACGTCCAGCTCAAAATCAATGCGCTCGGCCGTTTCTGGCTCCATGTTTTCACCGTAGCGGTATTTGGCACCTTCCAAAGTCAGTTTGCGCAGATAATCAGCTTCCAGTTTTACACGTACCGCTTTATCATAACCGCCCAAACGGTCGAAACCTTCCTTGAATTCCTCGCGAAGCATGGCTTCCGTTTGTGTTGCACGGTATTGTTCCTCGGTTGCAAAATCCTCGGGGATTGGAAAAACGGGCATCAAGGCATCCGAATCGATGTCGTAGAATTCTACTTTCTCGGCTATTTTCACCGAGTTTTCGAGTGCTTCGGGTATGTCGGCAAAAATCTGCCACATCTGCTCCGGCGTTTTCAGCCATTCCTGCTTGGTGTAGCGCATGCGGTTGGGGTCGTCCAAATCCTTGCCAGTGCTCAGGCAAATCAATCGTTCGTGCGCTTCGCCGTGCTCTTCTTCTACAAAGTGCACATCATTGGTAACAAGTAGGTTGGTGTTGGTTTTGCGAGCCAATTTTATCAACTCGGCATTTTGCAACATTTGTTTGTCGTAGCAATTGTAATCGGCATTGGGCTTGTCGGTTTTGTGGCGCTGTAATTCGATGTAATAATCATCGCCAAACACGCGCTTGTACCACATAATGGCATCCTCGGCATCCTGCATATTGCCCGATTCTACCTTTTTATGTATCTCACCACCCAAGCAGGCGGACGAAACAATCAATCCTTCGCTGTATTTTTCCAGTATTTCGTGGTCAATGCGGGGACGATAATACATCCCGTCGATATAACCAAAAGACACCAATTTACAAAGATTCCGGTAGCCAATTTTGTTTTTAGCAAGCACCACCAAGTGGTATCCGCTGCGATCTTGCGCTCCATCTTTCAACAACCGTCCACGTCGCGCCACATATGCTTCGCAGCCCAATATGGGTTTAAATAATTTTTGAGTAGTGGTTTCAATTTGTTTCAGCAGTTCTTCTTTCGCTTCTTCTGTAAGTCCTTCGGCATTTAGCTGCTTCTTCAAATCGGAAATCTGGCCCTTTACCTTCCCATTTTTCTTTTTGGCATAATTAAAAAACTCCTTGATGCCAAACATGTTGCCATGGTCGGTAAGCGCAATGGAGTTCATGCCATTTTTGGAAGCTTTGTCTATCAAGCCGGGGATGGTGGACATGCCATCCAACACCGAATAATGAGAGTGTACGTGAAGGTGAACGAAAGAATTCATGCTAAGTATTTGTTTTCAGGCATTTTAAATTGCCTTACGTAGAGGTTATTTTGAGAGGCTAAAGATACTGTAAATTTTGAATGTAGGGGGATTGTTTAACAGTAAGTTATTGACAAAATCTGAAAAATGAAGATGTGAATTCGGAAAATGTAGCAGTGATAGGAGTTTTGAGAAATTACTTAATTTCAATTGTAGCGATGCACTTTTTGCATCTACTTTTAAATATTAATTTACCACATCGGGTTCGAAGAAACTCCACTGAATGGCAGGAATGGCTTTTTTGAGTTCCACTTCGCAGGTGTTTATGTTCGCGATCAATTGCTCCAACGTATCAACGGTTGCCATTTTTGCTTTTACGGCCACCATTATTTGTGGGCCAAGTTGAATAGTGATTAGATTGAGAATTTCTTCCACTTCTGGTCGGGCTTCCAGCAAGTTTCTAATTTGTGTGGTGGTGGCAGCATCTGCGCTCTGGCCTATCAAGAGGCTTTTTACTTTTATTGCCAAAAATATTGATACAACAATCAACAAAACACCAATGCCAATGCTACCGATGGCATCAAAAACCGGATTGCCCGTCACCATGGCCAATACAATGGAAATGAGTGCAAAGCTAAGTCCTAAAAGTGCAGCGGTATCCTCGCCTAATACCACTATCAGCTCACTTTGGCTACTGCTCTTGAACCACGCCCAAAGACTTACATTTTTACCCTTAAGTTTGTTTATTTGACTTATGCATCCCAATAATGATGCCCCTTCGAGCACCATGCTCACCGCCAATACTACTATGGCAAGCAGCGGACTATTCAGTTCTTCGTTCAAACTAAGTTTGTGAATTCCCTCGTAAATAGAGAACATTCCACCCATGCTGAAGAGAATGAGCGCCACGATAAACGACCAGAAAAAGATTTCCTTTCCGTGACCCAGCGGATGTTTTACATCAGGACTTTTCTTGGTTGCTTTAAGTCCCCAAAACAGCAAACCTTGATTAAAACAATCGGCATAAGAGTGTATTGACTCTGCCAACATGGCGCCAGAGCCTGTAATTACTGCTGCTACGGTTTTGGTAATGGCAATGCCGAGATTTGCCAATAAGGCGAAAAGGATGGATTTGATGGATGCGTTTTGATGTGACATTTTATACTATGCTATTTTTTTTAAATGAAAATTAAAACCAAATACTCCAAGGAATTCTTGAAAGGATAAGTATCAATCCAATGCCGAATAGGATGGTCATTTTTTTGTTTTTCTGATGATCATTTTTGCTAGCGCTTGCATTAATGAATCCAAAAATCACGACTGCAATTCCTATAATCATCATTAAGGGATGTTCCACTAAAAACAGACGCGATGTTGCATTTTTCATGGCTTCCCCCGAAAAATTACTTATGCCAAGTGGTGAGAGAAAATACAAAAGGATACCCATGGTCAGTTGAGTTAATACCAAGACCAAAGCCAATACTGAAATCCTTCTGTTGATTTTTGTGTGTGGTTTTTTTCTTATCCATGCCAAACCATTTAAAATGATGGATAACACAAGCACTGCCAACAATAAATAGGCGATAAACGAATGAAACTCTTTGTATTCGAGGTACATAATATTAATTTTTTATTGAGATATTAAATACTATTGAGGAATTAGTTTTAGTTTAAATTGAAAAACACATTCTAAAACTGTTTCAGGGTACAAATATAAGGCATTTATTAAGAATGAGAAAATGTGATATTTACATTGTTGACAATTATCTACAAACAATAATTGCAAGGCATTGCCATTTAGTGAAGTATCTAAAAATAAAGGAAAACTTTTAGGGAGATTTTTTATTATACTAAGGGCTAAGAACTAGCAGAATATTATAATTGACCCACCTACCTGCTTGTTTATTTCAATTTATTCAAAGTTTTGAGACTTTTGATAAGTTGCGAAAATACTTCCACGTCATCAATTCTATTAACTGCATATACTGCAGACCACGCAAACATTACAGTCTTATATTATTTTTCATTTTTGGTAAAAATAAATCAGAAAAATTGGTTAAACTTTAAGATTAACGATTACCTTTACCGCCTGTTAATCTAAAAACTATTATTATTCCAATAATATTTTAAAATTACAAGGCCATAAAAATGAAATAATGCCACCAGAGACTGTCAAAGACCATAAATGCATCGAAGTAAACAATCTGGAGCTGCAAATAGGACTTAACGAAACAGCTGCAACAGCTATTGCATACGTTTTTTGGCTTCACAGAATTGAAACAACTAAAACCGTGCCCGTATATCTGAACTACTACAAAACCACCGTTGCTGCCCGCAAAGGTCGCAAAAAGCCAGTGGAAAAAGCAGTTTAAAACAGCATTCTTGCTAGTGATAGTATGACTCCAAGTCATGCTATCACTAATAAAAAAGTCGCGCCCCGACTATGATTTATAACATTCACCCAAACAAAAACTTTCAATGACCAAAACAAGTCTCCTTTTCATAGCCCTCTTCATTGCAATGTCATCCATGGCTCAAAATGCCATCATAAAATCAAATTTTTCTCATTTTCCAAATCAAAACAGCATAGAAACCAAGAGCGGTTTTGATTTATTTACTGCCAATAAAAGTCGTGCCGTTCAACATCCAGCGCAGCAGCAAAAAAGCAAAATGGCTAAAGTGGCAGCTAGTACGGTTACTAAACAAAGACTTGATAGTATGATTCGTCAACAGTGGGACGACAGCTCAAGTAAAATGGTGAATTCATCTAAAGAGGAGTATGTTTATGATGCAGCCGGAAATATGATTTTATATGCCACGTATAATTGGAATATAGATGGTAGTGAATGGGTTGGGGATCAAAAAGAGGTATATGCCTTTGATAATAATGGCAATAAGATTCTGGACATCTTCTATGGTTGGAGTTCAACAACCCGTCAATGGGTGGAACGTAATAAAAACGAATATACTTTTGATACCAAAGGAAATATAACAAATGATATTTATTTTAGTTGGGATGTATCTATCGAGCAGTGGAAGGCCAATAATAAACATGAATATATTTATGATATAAGTGGTAATAATACGATAGATTTAGCTTATAATAGTTACACATTAGATGTTACATGGAATCTTTTTTATAAAGTAGAATACACTTATGATGCCAATGGTAATAAAACACTTTTAAAATATTATGATTTGTACTCAACTAATCCGTGGGAATTATCGAGAAAAACAGAATATACAAATGATGCTAAAGGGAACAATACTTTATTAATAACTTCAAATTGGAGAAATAGTAAGTGGATACCTTCAAATAAAGAAGAAAACAATTATGATGCTTTTGGCAATAAAACATTGAAAGCTTCATACAATTGGACGACTCAATGGACTGGAAGTTCAAAATACGAATATGCGTATGACACAAATGGCAATAAAACATCAAATTCTTATTCAAATTGGAACTCTATCACCAATCAATGGAAAAATATAGATAAAGATGAATATACTTATGATGCCAATGGAAATTCAGATCATGATTTCAATTATACTTGGAATACTACTACCAATCTGTGGAAACTCAATTATAAAACCACAATGATTTTTGATACTACCTACTTGTTGAAAGATATACTATCAGGGAATTTTTTTGATGATTCTATGACTATAAACAATATGCTAACAGCTGGGTATATGTATAATTACGATGGTACAAATTGGAATCTTCAAGTGAAAGTACAATTGTATTATTCCACCCAAGATATTCAGTCTGCTACTAAAACGGTACTGAGCGATGCGGTAAACGTATATCCAAACCCAGCTTCAAGCTACGTTACCTTCAATTTCGAAAAAGCGGTGGGGCAATACACATTACATTTATCAGACCTTCAGGGCAAGATTTTTATCAATCAACCCATAGAAAACAATGCGCGTGTATCGGTTGAAATGATACCCAAAGGGCTTTATTTGTACAAAATAACAGCTAGCGATAGGACGTATAACGGCAAACTGATGCTGAAATAAGGTATGCTTTTATCAATCAACTCATGATATGAACAAATCCTTAATTCTTTTTATATCAATCATTTTGAAAGGGTAAGCTATCGAAAGAAAACATTTTCATTTTAAGCTGCGAGAACATCATCTTTGCGGCTTTTTTATTGTGTTTTTAGTGAGAATAGTTTTTTATAAATTTATTCTAATTGTGGTTTGTAGAACCGACTCTTTTTCATAGCTTTGCAACGATTTTGATTTGAGAATGAAAGTATTATTAACTCCGCAATTTACCTTTTTCTAATAAAACATGAAACACATTTTGAAACACGTTTTTCTTTTCCTATTTTTCTCAATATCACTTTTTTCTTATTCTCAAAACAAAAAAGCCCCAACTTACAGTCAAGTTATAGCCAAGCGATTTGCACAACAGCAATCAAATACGCTTCAAGAAAAAGCATACCTTCAAACCGACAAACCGTATTATAGTGTGGGAGAAGATGTTTGGTTCAAAGGATACGTGGTAAATGCCACCACGCACATTCCCAAAACGATAAGTCAGTTCCTTTATGTCGAATTGATTGACAAGGCCAATGTGGTGGTTGAAAGAGTGAAAATAAAAAAAGATTCACTCGGTTATGCGGGGCATATAAAGCTGAAACCAGAAACCCCGGCTGGCAATTACACTTTGCGGGCGTATACCTTTTGGATGCAAAATGCAACCACAGACTTTTTTTACAGCAAAAACATCTACATTGGCAACCCTATAGATGACTTTGTGACCAGCCAAATTAGCTATGACACCACCAAAACCGCAATTTATGCTACGATACATTTTTTTGATGCTACCAAAAAACCAATTACTGGCAAAACGGTTGTTATCAATCAAAACTGGAGTAGCGATAAAAAGAAGCAAGTTTCTATTACCACAAATAAAGACGGTAGTGTTACTTGGCCACTTGCCATGGGCGCTAGCGATTCCATCGTTAGAATTATTGACGCTGCAATCTCAGAAACCAATTTGAAGTACAACAAACGATTTTTCCCACCGGCATCCCGTTCCGATTTCGATTTGCAATTCTTTCCAGAAGGTGGCTCGCTAATTATAAATACCCTCCAAATGGTTGCTTTTAAGGCAATTGGCAAAGATGGATTGTCAGTGAATATTTCTGGGAAACTGTTTACTGATAAAAATGAGGAAATAACCGAATTTAATTCGCTTCACAAGGGAATGGGTAAATTTTCGATAAAAACCGATTCGGGAGTAAACTATTATGCCCTTGTAAAAACCAAAAATGGCGTCGAAAAGCGGTTTAATCTGCCTATTCCCAAACCCGAAGGAATTACAATGCAAGTGGCCTACAATAAAGGTAAAGTATTGTACGAAATTACGAACATCACTCAAAAAAACAATGATGCTTACTTTATATTAATTCATTCTCGCGGTAAGTTGTTGGCAATGCTTCCGCTTTCAAATTCAGAAGGTCAGATTTCGGAGGCATTACTTCCCCCGGGCATCATTACCATCTCTGTAATTGACTCCGCCTACAATACTTACTGTGAACGCCTCTATTTTGTGCCAAAGTCTAATTCACCCACCATTTCCATTCAAAGTGACAAGCAGATTTATGGGAAACGACAACCCGTAAATTTGACTATGAATATTGCTTCTTTACTTGGCAAAACTACCGATGGAAGTTTTTCGATGAGTGTAACCGACAATTCCACGGTAAAATTGGATTCGCTGTCAGACAACATCAATAGTTACCTATTATTAAGTTCTGACATAAAAGGCTATGTGGAAGATCCTGGCAGCTATTTTGCGGACCAGTCGATTTTAAGTCGCGAGAAATTAGATGTTCTGATGCTGACACAAGGATGGCGTCGTTTTGTCTTGGCAGATGTTTTATCAGGTAAACGTGAACAACCAAGTTATTACATGGAAGCTGGTCAAGCACTCACAGGCAAGGTGATAAATCTTTTCAATAAACCTTCAAAAAAATGTGGCATCATCATGTTTTCGCCGTATAAGTCGTTAATAAAATTGGCTCAGACAGATTCAGTCGGTCGTTATTTGATTGACGGACTAGAGTTTCCTGACAGTACTTCATTTATTTTAAAAGCAAAAAAGAGTAAAAACTTTGGAGATGTAGAAATAATATCCGATGCGGATGAATTCCCAAAATCAACCGTTTTCAGTCCTGCAAAACAACAAGAAAACCCAAAAATAATGACCGATTATTTACAGCAGAGCAAAGAAAAATATTATACCGAAGGAGGCTTAAGAGCAGTAAATCTGAGCGAAGTAATAGTTAGTGCTGCCAAAATAAATAAGGATGAAGAAACACATTATTATTCAGGAATGGAAGACACCAAATTTGATGAACAAAAGCTGGATGCTTACCCAGGTATGGGCATTTTGGATATCCTCATGATGATGCCAGGTATACAAGTCAATGGTACAGATGTGTCAATACGAGGTGCCAGTGGGCCACCATTATTTATGATTGATGAAATTGAATCTCAAAGTATCGATGACATTACTTATCTTTCTACCAATGATGTAGCATCAGTTTTGGTGTTTAAAGGTGTAAATGCAGCCGTGTTTGGTTCGCGTGGTGGCAATGGTGTTGTGGTTATAGAATTGAAAAAAGGAGTCGTTCGTAAAGCAGAAGTTCCCATCAGCATGATGACAATTTCACCATTGGGATATCAGAAACCAACGGAGTTTTATGTACCAAAATACGATGTGGACAGTGTGAACATAAAAACACATTATGACTTGCGAACCACCATTTATTGGAATCCAAAAATAGGTACCGACAGTACAGGAATGGCGAAAGTAAAATTCTTTACTGCGGATAAAAAAGCCGATTATTCAATCGTGATTGAAGGTGTAACCAACGCCGGCGAAATTTGCCGATATGTTGGATATTTGAGAAGGGAATAAGAGATTGTATGGTGCAACTTTTCCAAAGTTTAGGACTTTGGAAAAGTTGAGTTATGTAACTCGGTCTTCGGGCTGAAAGCCTACCATAATCTAGCCCAAGGTAACGTCCTGAAAGGACAACGCCTTGGGTATATGAATAGAGATAACGTCTTAGGGCTGAAAGCCTAGCATAAAAAATATTTTCATTATTTCAATTCTTACAACTTCACTTCCATATACTTCACCCGCTGCCGTCTCCACGTATACACCACATGAATCCGTCCGTCTTTTCCCTGAATAATGCTCGGATAGGAGTACTGCGAAATGGGTGAATCTTCCAGCACCAGTTTCATTTCCCAGTTGATTCCGTCCTTCGAAACTGCTATATTTAATGGCGTTCGCGGTCCTTTCTTCTCCCCTTTGGGCGTTGCCACGGCATTGTAAATCACGGCAAATCTGCCATCCTGCAAAGTCACGGCATCCGTTCCCGAATTATTATTGGGCAATGAAGTAAGCGTTAGTGGCGTCCATGTCTCACCTTTGTCGGAACTCCAGGCAGCAGCAATTTTACCGTTGCGGGTGCGGCAAAGTATCTGTAACCTACCGTCTTTGTGTACCAAAATGCTTGGCTGAATGGCCTGCACCACATTTTTCACCGTATTGTCGCCCCCTTCAATATCGGCACTCGCAGCTCCCTGCTGATGTGTTGGAACTGCTTCAGAGGCAGCTATCGGCCCCACTTTATGAATTTTCCGTCCGCCCTCTTCGGCTATCTCAAAATGCACTTTCCAACCATCACCTTCCGTGCTCGACGGCGCAATGGATTTTCCATCCACATCCACTATTTTATTCTTTATCGGTCCCAAATATCCTTCGGGCAATTGCTGTGCTTTTCCCCATGTTTTGCCGCCATCATTGCTCGTTTTCAGGTAACCCGTCCAGTCGGACACGCGGCTGCCTATTTTGTAAAACAGGTACAAAGCACCATTCGGTTGCTGGTACAACACCGGATTATAGCAGGCTTTGCGCAGCGTCGGACTTAGCACGCCATCGGCTGCCAAAGCAGGTTTTGTCCACTTCTCGCTGCCTTTTTCTTTGCGGCAAACATAGATGCAAACATCGGGATGTCCTTCGCGCGTTCCACCAAAAAATGCGGTTACCAAATCGCCATTCGTTAGCTCAGCAATAGTGGCAGAATGGCATTGTGGAAAATCTGCTTTTTCGTATAGAAACTCATTGGTCACAATGCCTTTTTTCTTCGGAAAATCTACGCTGAATGTATAATTGCCTGAACCGATCTTCTCCACTTTTCCGTTGGGTAAATGCACTTCCGCAGTGGTATTGGCAGGAATAGAAACTTCCCAATTGAGATGCGTCAACGTCTTTTTCCACTTGCTTACCACCTTTCCATAAGGTGTAATGTACGAAGCATCGATGGTTTCCAGGTCGGGAATTTCAAAATTCGGTTTCAGCACAATGTGTTTGAAAGCCGTTTTCTCGTAGCTCGATTTTATTCCTGCCAGGTTTTCGTAAGCCCACGGAATCAGGTCGCCCAGCAACATCACGTGGTTGCCCGAATTCATTTTCGGACTGGCCGTATTGCCGTTCCAAAGTTCCCAAATGGTGGTTGCCCCATTGGCCGCCATGTATCCCCACGACGGATATTTATCGTTCGTTGCCAGCGCAAAAGCCACATCCGCACGTCCCATTTTGCTCAGTTCGCGCATCAACCATTGTATGCCAATCATGCCGGTGGTAATTTGTGGCGTGTTGCCAGCCACCACGGTTTTGATAATTTGTTTACAAACCGTATCCAGGTATTGTTTCGGAACCATGCCAAACGCCAAGGGCAGCAAATTGGAAGTGGCGGTATTGTTGTCATAATAAGGCGAATCGGTGCGGAAGAATTTCTTGTTGAAACCCTCGTTTATCTTTTGTGCCAATGATGAAAATTCAACGGCATCATTTTTCATCCCTTGTACATTGGCAAAACGAGTCATCATTTGCAATATTTTATAATAGTAAGCGGTGGATATTAGCGCACCATCAGTTTGTCGTTTCGGGTCGCGACTGTGAATCAATTCCAAACTTTCGGGCGGCACACACCAATCTCCATATTCGTCACGCGTTACAATATAATCGGCAGTCATATACTCTTTTCGGATGTGACTGAGCCATTTTTTTATGGCTAAATAATTATCCTCTATCGGCTTTTTATTTCCAAACTGCGTGTATGTCATGTCGCACAACATGGGCAGTGTGGACGGCCAAGTCACATTGTCGCTATAATAATTCCAATAAGCGGGCGCCACATCTGGTAGGCAGCCATCTTCGCGTTGCGCTTCGCGAATGTCATTGCCCCATTTGGAATACATGGCATTGTTATCGAACAAAAAACTCTCGCCCCAGCAACCCATAGAACGGTCGCCGAGCCAGGGTTGGCGCTCATTTCGTTGCGGGCAATCCACAGGCATTCCCTTGTAATTGCTGCGAATTCCCCACCAGGCATTTTTCAAAACCTGATTCAAAACATCATTGGAAGAAGTGAAACTACCCAGATTTTCCAACTCGTCGTTCACCACTTCACCCACAAAATTGGTCACTGAAGGAGCGTATTTCAAACCGTTAATTTCCACATAACGGAAACCGTGGTACACAAATCGTGGCGACCAATCCTCACCCGCAGCATCACCTTTAAGTATATAAACGTCGGTAGCACGGGCATCGCGTAAATTCTCGGTGTAGAGTTCACCGCTTTTCTGCAAAGTTTCTGCAAAACGCAAAGTCACCGAATCGCCCTTGTTGCCATGCACATGCATGCGCAACCAACCCGCCATATTTTGTCCCAAATCAAGGACGAATTTTTGTCCCAATGGTTGTATGGTAATGGGCGTGAGTTTGTCCACCACTTTCATGCTGGGCATCATTTGAGCGCGCAATGTTCCCGAAGGAATGCTCACACGCTCAGCCGGAATCCATTTCTTGTCGTCGTAACCCGCTTCATTCCAACCTGTCAACTCTTTGCGGGCATCATATTCTTCGCCGTCATATTCATTGTTGCTACGAATAGGGCCGTCGGCAGTCAGTTTCCATGAAGCATTGCTGCCCACAACTTCCGAAGTGCCGTCGCTGTATTCTATTGTCAAGTTGAAATATAGTTTTGGATAACCAAAGTTGGCAATTTTGTACGGTTTGTAGTTCTGCCGCATGGTGTAAAACCGACCGTTGCCAAGCGTAACACCCACCGCATTTTTCCCTTGTTTTAGCAATGAGGTAACATCATAAGTGTTATACAAAACTGTTTTTCGGTAATCGGTTGGGGCAGGAGCGAGGACCTGATTTCCAATGCGCTTGCCGTTGATAAACAATTCGTAAAGTCCCAGTCCTGAGATGTGTGCCGTAGCTCGTTCTATGTTTTTGGTGGTCGAAAATTCTTTGCGCAGGTAACGAGCCGAAAGCCGACTCCAGGTTGTTTCGCTGTCCCAAGGCATGGCTTTGTCCATGCCTATCCATTGTGCTTTCCAGTCGTTTTGGCTCAATAAAGCCATGCTCCAATGGGCAGCAAAACTCCATCCTGTTTCCCCTTTATTGGTCCACACTTTCACCTTCCAATAATACGGCGCATTGCTTTTTAATGTGCTACCGCAATAAGAAATCCAAAGCGAAGCCTCCGACGAAACCTTGCCACTATTCCATACATCTCCATTGTTTTGCGCCAGATTCTTTTCCGACGAAGCAACGAGTATTTGATACGATTTTTGCATCACGTCACGCTCAATGGTGGCTTCCAACTTCCAACTAAAGCGTGGTTGCTCCGTGTCAATCCCCAATGGATTGTTCAATCCTTCGGTGCGAAGTGCAGTGACGGAAATGGTGGCACTTAGTCCAGCACTGAAAATAAGAAGCGTGAGGAATAGAAATATCTTTGTTTTCATGGTTATTGGTCTTCAGTCTTTCAATATTATTTAGCAATAACAAAGGCAGGCGACAGTGGACAATTATTTTATTGCAGTTGCTTCCTTTTTGATATATTCTTTTGCAGCATCTACAGCAATCAACACCCTGTCGTTACCTGCATTATAAGCCACATCAAGCAGAAAAAGAGCAGTTTTAGTTCCGTCGAATTCACCAATAAATTGCAATTCACCATTCTTGGGATTGAACCACCAGCAGTTTTTCTTTGCGCCACTTATTTTTGATAAATCAATTTGCATTGGACGAGCAGAGTAATTGTAAACCAGCAAATAATCATTTCCTCGGGTTGCAATCGCGCGGTCATAACGTTCACCGTTTTGTCCGGCAATAATGCTTTGGTCTGGAATTCTGTCGAAAAATGGAAAGGCCAACATCAACGCTTTCAGGTATTTCATTTGGTTATAACCTGGGTCTTGAAGACTGTCGTACCAATATTTTTTAGGAAAAAACGAGCCATTCACGCCCGGTTTGTAAAACTGCATAATGGAATTATGACCATAAGTATGCCCAAACGAACCAGCAAATACAGACCAATAAGCATAACGGCGCACATCGTTATCGTTCCACCGCGCCTCAAATTCTTCGTGCAATCCTTGTGGAATATCTTCGTAGGACGGTTCGCCGTCAATAATGGGTTTCATTGTTTTCAGCGCATGACTTTTTTCTACATACAGCCAACTGTCTTCCTCGGTATTCTCGGCAATGGTATAATCGCCATCACCTTTCCGTTGTCCGTAGCGGCGGTGACCACTTTGGAACATGTTGAAATCCAACCAATCTGCATCATTGAACCATGTTGCCGACGAAGTTCTGCCACGCGGATGGAATGTCATCAAATGGTTTTTATCCACTGCTTTAATGCTAATGGCCAATGCTTCCCAAACGTCTGTTTTTATATCTCCACGAATATCGCCGCCAATAAACCATAAGATATTAGGAGCGTCTTTGTATCGCTCTGCCAGAAATTTGCCGTAAGCCTGAGCGTCTTTCACCGACATTTTTCCATCACCAACTAATCCGCCCCAGATGCAATCCATGCCAATGTAAATGCCTTTTTTCTCGGCTGCTTTGATGATGAAATCCAAGTGATCCCAATAGCCGTACACCCCTTTTTTGTTGATGTCCTTGAAATTGAATCCGTCGGGCATAGACGATTGTCCGTATGCATTTATCGACGGAATCCGATCGATAGTTTGAATCTGCACCACGTTATAAGCACGTTTGCTGCATTCGCTGAGGTAAAATTCCGCCTCGTCTCTGTTCAATCTTTCGGGCAAAAGCCATCCTGTATCGCCCAACCAAAAGAAAGGCGTACCATTCTCGTGTTGCAAATAACGATGATTTTCACTCACCACTAATTTGCCGTTTGACCAGGGTAGGACAGGGGCTGCTTTCTTTTGTGCCAACACATTTACAGCCAACAGAAGTATAACAAATAGAGCAAAATTATTCTTTTTCATAAAGGATATTATTTCTTTAATTTTTCAAATTCAATGGAAGCAAGGATGAATGGACCAACAGATTTAGGATCATTTTCGATAATAGGTTCGCTAATATAATACTCGAAACTTCCATCACGGTAAACCTTGTCGCCCCCCAATCCAGCTACAGCACAACAATTGGTAATGGTGTACGTGCCATTATTTTCTTTTTTGATAAAGGTATTTATCAGTCCGTCAAATGCTTTTGTGGTTGGTTTTATATATTCTTTGCCAATATACCCTTTGTTGATTGATTTGCTCAAAAAATAAACAAACATTGAACTTGCCGACGATTCGAGGTAATTACCTTTCCTATTTCCTTGGTCGGTTACCTGATACCAAACTCCCGATGTTGGATCTTGATATTTGATAAGTGTAGCTGCCAGATGATTCACTATGGTCAATACTTTATCGCGACCATCTGTTTGTTTGGGTAAATAATCCAACGCATCCACAAGCGCTGCGGCATACCAGCCAATGCTTCTGCTCCAAAAATTGGGCGAGCAACCTGTTGTTTTATTTGCCCAAGCTTGCTTTTTGCTTTCATCCCACCCGTGATAATAAAGCCCTGTGTTGGGGTCGTAGGTTTTACTGGCAATAAGCAATATCTGATTCACCGCATCTGCATAAACCGTTGTGTCATTAAAGGTTGTGCCATATTGTGCCAAAAACGGCGTTGCCATAAATACGCCATCCAACCACATTTGGTGCGTATACTTTAATTTGTGCCAATAGCCTCCTTCCGTGGTTCGGGGCTGCTGTTGCAACTGTTTTCTCAAAGTATCCATGGCAATTTTGTAGCGTTCATCTTTACTTTGGGCATAGAAATCAAAGAGTATTTTCCCCGGATTTACATTATCAAGATTGAATGATAAGTAGTCCATTTTTATTTTCCCATTGGCATTGATAAGACTGTCGGCATAGATTTTTGAGTAATCATAATACGTTTTATTGCCCGTCGATTTCCATGTTTCTAGCATTGCTTTCACCACCAAACCGTGCGTATATCCCCAACGTGGTTTGGTTGCATTCTCTATCATCCACGGTTCGGGGAAGCGCTTCATTTCTGAGCGAGCCATGCGTTCACTCCAATTAGTAGTTGCACTTTTTTTGCCAATAGCGCATGAGGATATTGAAACAATGAGGAGCAGTAATATGATATTTTTGAAACGTTGATAATTCATTTTAGTCATTGGTTATTGTTGCTGGAGCTAATTTCATAACTTTCACCAGCAACAGTATTTAGGTCGTAAAGATATGTTTTTTTCAATTCAATAGGATTAATTTTTGCATTATTGTTGATCAATGGAGCAGACAAAGTCCTTACTTCATAAATGGAATTTGGATTCTCGCCCTTAGCTTCCAACAGTCCTTTTCCAGTGAGTGGTGTGAGTGAACGTAAACGGCAATTGCCACCATTCTTAGATTTGATAAGCACTTTTTCCAGCTTCCCATTCCTCCAATTCATATCCATTTCAAAACCACCACGAGCCACGATTCCCTTGATTTGTCCGTCGCTCCAATTGCTTGGAAGGGCTGGCAATAAATAGATAAAACCGTCGTGACTTTGCATCAGCATTTCCGCAATGCCAGCCGTGCAGCCGAAGTTTCCATCAATCTGAAATGGCGGATGAGCATCGAAAAGATTCGGGTATGTTCCGCCCTTTTTCTTCTCGTTGCGAACCAATGTAAGCTGATTGGTGATCAGTTTATAAGCGTGGTCTCCGTGCAGCAATCGAGCCCAAAGACAAACTTTCCATCCCATGCTCCAGCCTGTGGAAGGGTCGCCACGATGAATGAGCGAAGTGCGTGCGGCATCGAAAAGTTCGGGGGTGCGATAGGGCGAAATCTGGTTGCTCGGAAACAATCCGTACAGGTGCGACACGTGGCGATGAATATCCTCGGGGCTGTCCCAATCGAACATCCATTCCTGCAATTGCCCCCAACGACCAATTTGCATTGGTGCCATTTCTTTCAGTCTGTTTTCAAGATGGGCAGCATTTTCCGTGTCAGTATTTAATATTTTTGAAGTAGCAATGATTGAAGTCCACAAATCATGAATTAACTCATTGTCCATCGTCACACCACCGGCCGTTGTGGCTTTTCCTTCACTTCCCGCGTGAGTATTTTCGGGTGAATTGCTCGGGCACACCACCAGCCAGTTGTGAACAGGCTCTTTTACCATTATCTCATCATAAAATCGTCCTGCCTCTTTCATTATTGGGTAAACAGATTTCAGAAAAGCAGTATCGCCCGTAAAAAGGTAATGCTCCCAAAGATGCCGACACAGCCACGCACTTCCACTTGGCCACATGCCCGAAGGTGCTTTATCCACAGCTCCTGTTGTCCTCCAAATATCGGTATTGTGATGCAACACCCATCCGTCAGCACCGTACATTACTTTCGCGGTTTCCGTTCCTGTTGCACTTACTTCCTTGGTCAACTGCAACATAGGTTCGTACATTTCGCTCAGATTGGCAACTTCCGCTGGCCAGTAATTCATTTCCAGATTAATGTTGGTAGTATATTTGCTGTCCCACGATGGAAATAGTTTATCGTTCCAAATACCCTGTAGATTGGCTGGTTGCCCTCCCGGTTGCGAAGCGCTGATGAGCAAATACCGACCAAAACGGAAGTAAGTTGCCACTAAATGTGCATCGTTTGTTTTGGCAAAGTTTTCAATGCGTTTATCGGTTGTTTCTTTCGAATGGTTTTCGCCAAGGTTCAGCGTCACCCGTTCCATATATTGCTTAAAAAAATCGGTATGTGTTTTTTTTGCTTCTAAATAATTGTGCTTTAAAGCTTTGTTCAGATAAGTTTTTGCACGTTCCACAGCATTGCCGTCAATGCTTTTATAATCATTGAAATTAGTAGCAATAGAAACATAAATGGTTGCCTCATTGGCATTTTCAACCGCCAGCACGCCGTCTTTGTAAGTAACTGTTCCACCCTGCGTATTCACCGCCAGCCTGCCCTGAAACTGAACTTTCCCTTTCAGCCCTTCGTGCGTTGAGGAAACGCCATCGAGTGTCACACAATTTCCATCGCAAGCTATCATCACGTCCTGATGTGGCGTGGTCAGTACGGCATTGAAAGTGATTTTTTTTTTCTTGTTGGCAGTGAGATGAATCATCACCACTTGGTCAGTAAACGAAGTGATTACTTCGCGTTTATAAGTCACTCCATCATTGCGATAGCGTACCAAAACACGTGCAGAATCGAGACTTAACTCGCGATAATAATCTGTATATCTTGTGTGTCCGGGAAATGACATGCGCAAATCGCCAAAGGTTTGATAAGGCATTCCCGAGTTAGTTTTGGACATTACTTTTTCGGTAGCCAGCGTTTGTGCTTCAAGGTATTTGCCCGCAAAAACCAATTCGCGCACTTTGGGAATATTCTCCAACGCATCCGGATTTGCATTTTTGTTCGGTTGTCCCGCCCAAATGGTGGCTTCGTTTAATTGGATTTGTTCCAATCCCGGATTACCAAAAACCATCGCACCCAATCGTCCGTTTCCCAACGGCAAAGCTTCCGTCCAGACCTGAGCGGGTTTGTCGTACCAAAGTTTGTAGTCGTTGGATTGACCAAATATTGAGGTAATTGTACAGAAAACTAGAATTATAAATAGGGCGATTCTATTATTGTAATGGTTCATGCGGAGTCAGTTTATCTATAGAACAGACGTTGAAAGAGGAATCTTGTACTTAGTTTTTGTTGTGACTTGAATTTTTTATTGGTTCGTTGATTTGTAGGGTTATAAGTGACTTTGCATTGAAAAACTACTAATTCCTTCATTCGATTGAAGGAATTAGTAGTAAAATCTTCAATCAACTGAAGAAATTACTACTAAATTCTTCAATTGGTTTAAAAATTTGTATAATAACTATACCTTTATGTAAATAGAAAATGGCAGCACAAATTAACTTCATGCTGCCATTATTCAATTTATTTCTTCTCTTCCGCTTTCTTTTTCGCCTCTTTCTCTGCTTTCAGTTTATTGGTAAATTCTTTGTACATCTGTTTCCAACTGCGACCGTTTTCATTAAAATAACGTTCAATATTATCTTTGTAGATTTCAAAAATAGCAGATATTTCTCCTTTCATTGTTTTATAATCAATAGCTTCCTCACGGGCTAAGCGCAACTGACTCACAACGTATGCCTCTTCCTTTTCAGTCATGTTGGGAACAATGGCTTTGAAGCCCTTCAACGTAAACTGAAATTTACCAATGGTATATAAATCAAGTACTTTCTCTACTTGTTCTTCTGACAGATCATTGCGAAGTCCTGTCATCAAATTTTCATGAACCGATTTTGGTTTGCCGGAACAAGCAATCACATCACGATGAACATCAGTCATTTGTTCTGCAGTCCGAGGATTTATTCCTTTAGGGACTATACTAAATGGATGTTCATTGTGCCAGTCCCGCACAGCTTTGATATGTGTTTTTATCACATTGTAAACACGGATTTCCTTATCTTTATCATTGAGTTTAATCGAGTCTACAAAGCTTTGAGCGCGTTTTTCGAGGTCAATATCTGAATGGATTTTAGCATCTGCTTTTTTGTTGAAAAATTTCTCTACCTGTGCAAAATCACGTAAAGCATTGGCAGGCATTTTTTCTCCTTTCGCACCAAAACTGTACATCGCTTCCTTCGGTTCAATGGTCACTTTGCTTTCATCAAGCAGTTGGGCATTCAGATTAAACGCACTGATAAAGAAATTGTAAACAGCCGTGCGTTTATTTATCCCAAAGTCGTGTCCTTCGGTTGCTAAATGCAAGTTAGTCACTTTGTTTGCAGCGTTATAAAAGCCATAGATACGTTGAAGGTATGGGAATTCGAGTTCGGGAACCGAAGCCGTCCAGTCTTTGCCATCGGACACCACGCAAACAGGTTTTGGGGCAAACAAAGCCAATATTTCTGCATTGTTAGTGCCGCCGCAAGCCAGCGAAATGGGCATTCCACTTTCGCAAGGGCAACCGCCATCAAAGTGCGACGCCAAACTTACCGTGGGGCAAGCTGCCGTAAAACGGTTGTCGAGCGCAGTAAGCAAAACCACCTGCGAACCACCCCCAGAGCCACCATTCACGCCTACTTTCGAAGCCTCAATGTCCTTTCTGGTTAGCATATAATCGAGTATCGTCAAGCCATTCATAATTTGGATAATGTGCGCCACCGAACTGCGATGTGCTGCTCCCGAAACCTGCAATTCCGATTCGCCCCAAGCAAATAAATCGTAACTTACACAAGCTGCACCCATGCGGGCTAGCGTGGCAAACCGATTTTGCTCGTCGGAGTTGTAGCGGCCGTCGCCCCAATGCCCGTTAGGACAAAGTATCACTCCATGTTTTCCCTTGGCAAGTGGGCTATAAATGGAGCCGCAAACATACAGCCCCGGCAAAGTTTCGATAGCAAAATTCTGTACCGAGTAACCGTCATAATTACGTACTTTTGATAGAATTGGGGTTGAATTCACGCGTTTTGCCAATGCAGAATCAATCTTCAATTTTTCGCGAACTTCTCTTCTCAAAGTTGCTCTACGCACATTCCATTCGGATGAATCTTTGTAAAGTGTGTTGAGGTAAGCCAATAGTTTTGCTCCATCTTCCGGTGTACGGCGCGGATATTCGTAGGCTTTAATTTTGTAGGTTTTTTCGTCCTGTTTAGCAAATTTATAGTCGAAAAGCGAAAGCACATTGGACAATGATTCTTCTACCGAATACGGACGAATGCGAAAATCGGCAAACGTTACGATTTTGCCGGTTGTATCTGCATCGTATTTCAGTTTTATGTTGAAACGTGTTCCTATTTCTTGTAAAACTGTTCCAAGCGGCTTTGAGAATTGTGTTTCGTAAGATTGGGCAAACCCATTTGACTGTAATAATTGGAATAAAACAATCATTAAAATGACAATTTTTTTATACATCTGGCTCATGAAAAGTTGGGTTATTATATTTGTTACATGACGAAAAATAATAATAAAATGTAACCAATCAACTGTTTAATTATAAACGACAATTTCAATTATTATATTTCAATAATTGTTTTTTAATAATTTATTTATTATTTGATGTTCTTTTTAGCATAGAAGGTCGCATTTTGTACACCAGATTGATAAACAATCCATTATTTTGCTGTAATTTTTTCTCCATTTACAAATACATCTACCATTTTTATGTTATTGCAATTTTGAAAAACACATTTTTGTTTGCCATCAATATTGATGTTTGTAAATGTGATATTTGAAATGGGTGACTCTTCCAAACCTCTGATTTTTATTGGAATCATCACATCAGACCCTGTAACATTACTTATGTTTATATTACGAAAAATGGGAGTGCGTTCACTCACCGGTTCAACAGGCATTTTGGTGTATAGCATATCCATAATAATGGCCTCCTCTTGAATATTTTTCATAACAATATTACTAATTTGAATATCTTCAACCACGCCACCACGTCCACGGGTTGATTTGATGCGGATGCCACGGTCGGTTCCATCAAATACACAGTTACTGATAACCACTTTTTTTACTCCAGCACTCATTTCACTGCCAATAACCACGCCGCCATGACCAGCCAACATAGTACAATTGGTGATGGTGATATTTTCGTTCGGAGCATTCAATTTCCGGCCTTGTAAGTCTCTGCCACTTTTTAGTGTGATACAATCATCTCCCACTGAAATATGGCAGTTAGAAATGTGAACGTATTTGCACGATTCGGGATTTATACCATCTGTATTTGGCGAAAGTGGATTATTGATGGTTACCCTATCAATGGTTACGTTTTCGCAAAACTCAGGATTTACTGTCCAAAAAGGCGAATTCACAATAGTTATTCCTTCAATACGTATATTCTTACACCGGATGGGTTGGATAAATGGTGGTCGAAAAAAACGTCGTTGCATCGACGAAATATAATCCTGATTGGTTTCGGCATATAGTGTTTTTACATCGTTTGCATTGTCCCACATCGGTTGGTATTTAGTGTCAGAAAGAAAACACCCTATTTTTTTCAACAATCTTATTGATCCAAAATGATTCAATTTCATTTCGGTCTTATTTTGATTTATTTCGTTGTGTTTTGTGAACAAATTATCAATCATG
>Ga0247844_1002763_pt1 | contig 27755 bp, 20 predicted proteins | sample LaCtaG_FD_192421 | JGI IMG/M metagenome (GOLD analysis project Ga0247844, IMG submission 192421) | Freshwater microbial communities from meromictic Lake La Cruz, Castile-La Mancha, Spain - LaCruzMarch201714.5m_1 | ecosystem: Environmental > Aquatic > Freshwater > Lake | place: Spain: Castile-La...
GCGGCGGCGGCAATCGCGGCGGCGGCGGTGGTTACGGCGGCGGTGGCGGCGGTAATCGCGGCGGCGGCGGTGGCGACCGTTGGTAAGTGTCTTACTATACCTCGCAATAAAAAGCGCGGAGCATCGAAAGACGCTCCGCGCTTTTTTGTAGGCCGAAATTCATTTCGGCAAAACTGGGCGAAATGAATTTCGGCCTACGGTAGCCACGAACGATAATACTCCCCATCTTCAATACCCACCGCGTGCTCCGTCATCAGCAGTGGGCGGAAAGTGTCTACCATTACGGCCAATTCCAAAGTTTCTTTTTTGCCAATACTTTTTTCCACGGTGCCAAGATGTGGGCCATGCGGAATACCGCCTGGATGTAGGGTGATCATGCCGCGTTCAACATGTTTGCGGCTCATAAAATCGCCGTCTACATAATACAAGACTTCATCGGAATCAATGTTGGAGTGGTTGTAGGGTGCGGGAATAGCGAGGGGGTGGTAGTCAAAGAGGCGCGGCACGAACGAGCAAATAACAAAATTATGCCCATCAAATGTCTGATGCACCGGAGGTGGCTGGTGTACCCGACCCGTTATTGGTTCAAAATTGTGGATGCTAAAGGCGTATGGAAACACATAACCATCCCAGCCAACGACATCAAAGGGATGGTTGAGATAGTGATAAGGGTAAATGTTGTCTTGTTTTTTGATATAAAACAGGAAGTCACCTCGTTGGTCAATGGTTTGTAAATCAACAGGTTTTCGGATGTCACGTTCACAAAAGGGCGAATGTTCCAGCAGTTGGCCGAATTCATTCCGATATCGTTTCGGTGTAGTGATAGGTCCCGTGCTCTCAACAATTAGGAGGCGGTTGTCGGGCGTGTCAAAATGCAGTTGGTAGGTGGTGCCGCGTGGAATTACAACGTAGTCGCCATAATCAAACGGCAGTGTCCCGTACATGGTCAGCAATTTTCCTGTGCCTTCATGGATAAAAATCACCTCGTCGGCATCGGCGTTTTTATAGAAATAATCTGCCATGCTTTTGCGCGGAGCGGCAAGGATGATTTTGCAATCAGCGTTTACCAGCACAGGCTTGCGCGAGCGCAAATAGTCGTCCTCTGGCGCTACATGGAAGCCTTTTAAGCACCTGTGCTTCAATTGTTTATCGTGTACAGTCCTGGCGGCTACACTGTAGGGGTCGCCTACCTGCACGATTTGTGTGGGTGCATTGGCGTGATAAAGCAAGGAGTAGTTGTTGCTGAAACCTTCGGTGCTGAAGAGCTCCTCATGATACAACGAACCATCTGGTTTGCGAAATTGGGTATGGCGTTTGGGCGGGATGTGGCCGAGCGAGTGGTAATGCATGGATGGGACTTTGGACGGTGGATGGGCAAAGTTAGTGGGGAAATTTGCGACACAGGTAAGCAAATGTGCTGTATCTTTGACAAACTTTTGTAGTATGTCTATCATCAAGCTTCCAATTCGTTATGAAGGCTCGCAAGGAGAGCAAACACTTTACACCCTGTTTGACAGCGGGGCAACGTTTTCGTGCATCCACCCAGATTTTGCTGAAAAATTGGGTCTAAAAGAAAAACTCCGGACTTCTAAATTGGTTGCTACCGCAGATGCTGATCATTTTGTGGAAATAAAATATGCCATGCGGCTAGATTTCTATATTGATGATATCCCACTTTCTGACGAATTTATGCTTGTACCGAATCTTTCTGAGGAAGCTATTCTGGGCGTGACGACCCTACAAAAATGGCGCATTAAACTAGATTTTGAGCACGATACGGTAATAGTAGACCCCAAAATTGCTAAATTTATGTTGAAGGAATTAAAGTGATTTATTGAAGCCTTTATACCAGTTGTGCCAGCGCCGCAGCAATTTCCTGCGCATCCCCATGCTCAAACTTGAGCCGACGAATATTTGCTGATGGCCTTGCATCCAGCCCATGCTGATAAGTTTTGTCGTAGTAAACCAGTGCGATGTGGGCGGCGGCGGCAAAATCGCCTTGCTCCAGGGCTTCGAGTGCGGTTTTGAGGTGCTGTCCTCCCAATTTGGTAGCAATTTTTTGGAAAGCCGTTTCGAGCTCCTTACGATCGGTGAGTACATAATCGGACAACAGGTTTTTGATCCGGGCTTCGTCAGGAATTTCGATATTCACGAGCAGTGAATCTTTCATTTTTGCAAAAAAACCTTGGGGAATATAAATCCGTCCGATGCTTCGGCTTTCATTCTCTAACCATACTCGCCGAGCAGTTTGGAGGGCCAGTGTACTTCCCAAAAGTTCGTTCTCAAACTGTTCTACTGTAGGCTGCGGCGCTTCACCAATAAAACCAAACGCTGAACCTTTGTGGTGGGCAAGTCCTTCTAAATCAATGATTTGTTCGCCCAAATTGCGCAAAGCGTGGAGGACTTTTGTCTTTCCAGACCCCGTTCGGCCACCCAGCACCACAAGATTCAAATCCGTTTTTTCCAAACCCTCCAACACATACTGCCGGTAGGCTTTGTATCCGCCTTCGAGTGTCACCACATCAAAGCCGGCCTGCTTGAAAAGCCAGGCCATGCTGCCGCTCCGTTGACCGCCGCGCCAGCAGTGCACAGCCAAACGCCGATGGGGGGCCAATACTTTGGCTTGCTTCACAAATTGCTCCATTTTAGGCCCCACAAAGCGCAAACCAAGTTCCATTGCTTCGTCTTTCCCTACTTGCTTGTACATGGTCCCTACGGCAGCCCGCTCCTCATCACTAAAAAGTGGGAAGCTCAGGGCCTCTGGAATGTGGCCTTGAGCATATTCGGCAGGCGAACGCACGTCAAGTACCACTCGTTCGGGGCGTTCAGCAAGAAATGCTGCGGGGGAAAGTCGGTTTTGCATTGGGGGCGAAGGTAAGTCGTCATTACGTCATTACGTCATTAGGGTCATTACGTCATTGGGTCATTTATTCGTCATTGGGTCATTGGGGTCATTACGTCATTGGGGTCATCTATCAATGACCCCAATGACCCAATGACGAATAAATGACCCAATGACCCAATGACGTTAATTATTCGTTACCGTCCCAGAGCCAGAAACCGCCGTTTTTATCTTGCCTGTTACCCCCAAACGCACGTCGCCGGAGCCAGAAATGGCAACTTCCGCTGCGGAACCTTTGAGTGCGGAAGCGTTCACGTCGCCTGAACCGCTGATGGCAATTTCTTGAGTGTCGGCATTGCCACTGAGTGTCACGTCGCAGCTGCCAGAAATGGCGATGTCCAAATCTTTTACATTCAATTCGCCCTTGAAATCGCCGGAGCCGCTCGAAGCAAATTCGAATTCATCCGCTTTTATAGGAGAAAGGGTTTCAATGTCGCTCGAACCACTATTGGCAACGGACTTAAGATTGCGATAAGTGACCGTTATTTTGGCTTTGTAGTTGGAATAACTGCCTTTTTTGGTTTTGATCCTGAGTGCGCCGTCTTTCACCTCCGTTTCGATGTTGTCGGGGTTAATGCCGTTTACGTCGAGGGTCACACTTTCGGTGTCTCCTTGTTTTAAAAAAACGACGTCGAAGCCACCAGAAATCCCGATTTTGTCAAAGGAGGAAAGTGAACGGGTTGCGGTCGAATTTTGGGCCGCAAGGCAAAAAGGAAATAGGAGGGAAGCTATCAAAGCGGGCAAAAAAGCAAAGAAATTGACTTTCATAATTTTAAATATTGTTGGTGAAATGTTTGGGCAAAAGGACAGGCGCAGGTTTTTAGGGTTGCACAAAAAACTCCCAAACGGTGCAAACCTCAAATTACCATTACTTTTGCGGCTCGTAACGACCAATAGTCAACCGCCAATAGTCCTATATGTCAAAAAAGCTTCTTATTGTTGAGTCGCCCGCTAAAGCGAAGACCATCGAAAAATTTTTAGGCGAAGACTTCACTGTGAAGTCCTCCTACGGCCACATCCGTGATCTCGAAAAAGGCAATGATCTGGGGGTGGATGTGAACAACGGCTACCTGCCAAAATACATTATTCCATCCGATAAGTACAAGACTGTCAAGGAGTTGAAGGACTCTGCAGCCCGTGTGAGCGAAGTCTGGCTTGCAACGGACGAAGACCGCGAGGGTGAAGCCATCTCTTGGCATTTATGCGAAGTATTGGGCCTTGATCCCCGCGTCACCAAGCGCATCGTATTCCACGAAATCACTAAAAACGCTATCCAAAAGGCCGTGCAAACTCCCCGCACGGTAGATATGAACACGGTGAATGCACAGCAGGCTCGTCGTGTGCTCGACCGGCTTGTGGGCTGGGAGTTGAGCGGACTTTTATGGAAAAAAGTAAAAGGCCAACTCTCTGCCGGGCGTGTACAATCCGTCACCGTAAAACTTGTAGTGGAGCGTGAACGTGAAATCCAAGCCTTCAATATTACGCCGTATTTTAAAATTGTTGCACAGTTTTTTGCCAAAAACGCTCAGGGTAAAACCGTGACGTTCAAGGCCGAAAGCCCCATCCGTTTTGAAGATCCGGCCGGCGCAGAGGGATTTTTGCAAAAATGTGTGGGCGCCAATTATTCGGTCAGCAATGTTGAGGTGAAGCCAACGCGTCGCAAGCCTGCTCCACCTTTTACGACCTCCACCTTGCAGCAAGAGGCCAGCCGAAAAATTGGCTTCTCGGTCAACCGTACCATGTCTGTAGCGCAAAAACTCTACGAAGAAGGTTTTATCAGCTACATGCGTACGGACTCCACGAGCCTTTCCGAGACTGCCTTACAAGCCACGGAAGCCGAAATTTTGAAGCAGTACGGAAAGGAATACCACCATCGCCGCCAGTACAAAACCAAAAACGAATCGGCTCAGGAAGCCCACGAAGCCATTCGCCCCACTTACTTCGAGCGGCAAAACGTAAGCGGAAACCGGGATGAACAACGTTTGTACGAACTCATCTGGAAGCGCACCATGGCCTCACAAATGGCGGACGCTGAATTGGAAAAAACCGTTGTTGATATAGAAATCAGCACTCAACCCAGCGCTAAATTAGTAGCGGAAGGAGAGGTTTTGAAATTTGAGGGTTTTCTTAAGGTGTATATTGAAAGCACCGACGATGAAGACGAGGATACAAAGGATATGCTCCCACCGCTCGCCAAAAGCCAGAAACTGGAGTTGGATGATATGACCGCCACCGAAAAATTTACCCGACCGCCCGCCCGTTTTACGGAGGCAGGTTTGGTAAAAAAATTAGAAGAGCTCGGTATTGGTCGCCCCAGCACATACGCCCCTACTATTTCCAAAATTATGGAAACCAGCAAAGGTTATGTTGTAAAAGAGAGCCGGGAGGGTGAGGAGCGTGTTTTTCAAGTATTAACCTTGAAAAACAACACGATATCGAAGGCCAAAAGCAAAGAAATAACGGGTACTACCAAAAATGTACTGTACCCAACCGATATGGGGATGATCGTGTCCGACTTTCTGGAAGAGCATTTCAAAAAGGTGATGGATTATGGGTTCACCGCCAGTGTAGAGGCCGAATTCGACCATATTGCCGATGGCAAAGTACAATGGCCTAGTATGATTGACCGCTTCTACAAACCCTTCCATGAAAATGTAGAAAAAACCCTGAAGGATGCCGACCGCGCCAGTGGCGAGCGTATTCTTGGCCTCGATCCGGCTTCAGGCCGCACACTTTTGGTGCGTATGAGCAAGTTGGGCAAACCGGTGATTCAAATCGGTACAGGCGATGAACTGGAGGAAAAGGAATCTCCTCGTTATGCCAATCTTCGCCCCGGCCAAAGTATGGAGACCATCAGCCTTGCCGACGCTCTGGAGTCGTTCCAGCTTCCCCGCGCATTGGGTGAATTTAATGGAGAAACCCTGGAGGTCAATACGGGTCGCTACGGGCCTTATGTCAAATATGGCAGCACCTTTATCAGCCTTCCCAAGGGTGAAGATCCCTTTGAGACGAACTACGATCGGGCCGTTGAATTGGTGAAAGCACGGCTCGAAGCCGACCGGCCCATGGGGCATTACCAGCAGTTGCCCATCACTAAAGGGAAAGGCCGTTTTGGGCCTTTTATCAAATGGGCAGAATTGTTTGTGAACGTGCCCCCCAGGGTTAATTTCGACGCACTCACGGAAGCGCAGGCTATTGAACTCATTCAGCAAAAGGTGGAAAAAGAGGCCAACCGTTATATCCAACACTGGCCAGAGGAGACCATCGCCATCGAAAACGGACGTTGGGGCCCTTTTATTCGTTTCAAAAAAGAGAATTTGAAGCTCCCTCCAGTAGAGGGCGCAAAAATGACTGCCGACCAGGCCGCCAGCCTTTCCCTTGCTGATGTTAAGGCAATTATATTAAAGGAAATGCCAACAGCCTTTGATTCGAAGAAGGCTGCGCCGAAAGGGAAAGCTACCGGGAAGGCTGCACCGAAGGCCAAAAAGAAATAAAGTCGGTAAAGTGCAAAATTGGATGCGATTTATTCGGGGTGCGACTCAAAGTCGCACCCCGAATCTTTTTTAGATTTGATTTTTTGCCACTAATTGCACTAATTTTCACTAAAATTAATTCGTGCAAATCAGTGCAATTCGTGGCTAATACCTTACCATAAACGCGCAAACGCCTTCCCTTCATTCTTCGCCTTCCAGCCTTCGAAAATCAAATCTGCCACCACGGCCTGGGAGCGTTCGGCGGTATCAATTACCAGGTCGAAGTTATTCAGGTCTGAGCAATCTGCACCGTATTTTGCCAAAAAACGCGCGTTTTCGCTGGCTTTTCGGGCGAGTATTTTCTGTACGGCTTCTTCTATCGTCTCGTATTGCTCGCTATTGCGATCTGGGTCATTTACGATCCTTTGCACCGCCACATGGACGTCCGTTTTTAGAAACACTTTGAAGGAGTCGGGTAGGAAAAACCAAGCCATTCGACTGTCAATCACATAGCCCTTGGGATCATGCCCTAGGGCTACAAAGATTCCGTCAATCTGTTCGTCAATGCTTGGGTCTGTATCGGCGCGACGGTTCATTTCAAGCGTGTCTAGGCCAAGGGCTTGTGCTAATTGCCGCTGCACCTTTCCAGTGCTGATGTACTCAAAGCCCGTGTGATCGCAAAGCAGTCTGGACACGGTACTTTTCCCACTACCGAGATCGCCGGTTAGGGTGATTTTTTGTTGACTGTTGTTCATGGACTGTTGACCGTTAACTGTTGACCGTTGACCCTTGGGATCCAGCTCACTTCTATCATGCCTCTCACACTTCCCATACTTCTAAAACTTTTGGCCAATCACATAAGGCAGCATTGCCCTCCAAGTTGGCCAATCATGCGTAATATCGCCCCCCCATATATCGAGGTCACAGCCGATCCCTTTGCCAGAGAGAATACCCGCCAATGTGCGAGAAGCATCTGGGTCTTCATAATTCCCGGAGCCAGTCATGATGTGGATATGGCCACTACGGCGTAGCAGGTTCAGCGTGTGTTCGTCCGTCAGGTTGGGCAGGTAGTGACAAGGCGAATTGAAATAAACGTCTTCATCGTAGTAGCCCTTGGTATAGGAGGTCAGGTCGTACACCCCCGACATGGCAATGGTGCCAGCAAAGAGGTCGGGGCGACGGAAGAACATATTGGCGGAATGCAGGGCGCCCAACGAGGCGCCGCTCGTAATAATAGGCGTGTCAGCACTGGTGTGCATTTTGATGAAGGGCACCACCTCATTCTCTACATACCCGTTGAATTGCTGATGACGGATGGCCTTGTGGCGTGGGTGCATTCGGTTGTTCAACCATGCCTCTGAATTGATGCTATTGATACTAAATACTTTGACCTTGCCCGCCTCAATGAGCGGCTTAAGCACGTCAATGAGCAAAAACCGCTCGTATTCCAGATAGTCTGCAGCGGCAGTTGGCAACAGTAGCAGCGCAAAGCCAAAATGGCCGTATACCGCTATTTCCATGTTCTTGTTTAGGCGTGGGCTGTGCCACTGGTGGATTTCTCGATTCATTAATTCGTATTTAATTGGCGCAAAAGTAGAAAAAGAATATCTCAACGTTACCCCACCGCCACCACCGGAATCTCTACAAAGAAATCAGTGCCCTCGTTGTCACGGGTTTCAAAACGGATATCGCCATCGTGCGCTTCGATTATTTTCTTGCAAATGGCGAGTCCGAGTCCACTTCCGGATGTTTTGGTTGTAAAGTTGGGTTCAAAAACGCGATCCCTTATTTCAGGTGGGATGCCGCCGCCGTTATCACTAATTTGAATGACGGAGAGGTTTCCCTTACGGCTCAAGGAAACTTTTATTTGCCCTTGACGATCTGAGGGGATGGCCTGAATGGCGTTGATAACCAAATTGTTGAAGACTCGGATGAGGTGGTTTTTGTCGCCCAGGATGTGGAAGCGTTCACCGGGTAAGGACAGTGAAAGTTCCACTTGCTTTTGTTCACTGAACAGGTCGTGAACACTTTCTACCACTTCGTTGATGACCACATCATTTTTGGACTTGATATCAAGATTGGCGAACATCGAAAACTCGGATGCGATTTGTGCCAGCGAGTCAATTTGTTCGATCAGTCGCGTAATGGCTTTGCGCAGATAAGCCGCAGCTTGTTCGGGGCTGCCCGAAAGGCGCTCCAACTGCTGCATCGAGAGCTTCATGGTCGTGAGCGGGTTCTTGATATCGTGCGCCACCTGACGCGCCATTTCGCGCCAAGCACCCTCCCGTTCCAGTTTCACCAATTGGATCTTTGAAGATTCAAGTTTGCTCACCATACGGTTGTACTGCCCGATGAGCTGGCTGATTTCGTCCTCAGAATCTCCTTCATAGGCCAGCGGTTCGTTTTTATCTTCGAGTCGAAGTTCTTGTACTTTTTCAGAAAGCATGCTCACCGGGCGGGTGATGGAACGCGCCAACAAGTAAGTTACACCGAATGCGATGAGCAACAAAAATACATACAAACTTGCCAGCATACCGATGAAATCTGACACTTCTGCCCCTGCATTCCCGGTACTCTCCTGATAGGGGACTGCAAGGAATCCCAATATTTCACCTTTCCCATTTTGTAGCGAGCGATATTGGGTAAAATATTGGAAACCAGCAGACTGTTCTGCTTCGATTCGTTCTACTGGAGGATTTTTTTTCAAAAAATCAAGGGCCGAAGGATTCATTTTAGCGGGCAAAACGCCTAAATGAACCAATTCCGGCTGGGTGGTAAAAACCATATTTCCCGTAAGATCAAAAAACTGCGCGTCCATCCCCAGACTGTTCGTCATCGTAGAGAGCGATTGGGGTAGGCCCTGCCGAAGGCTGTCATCTGAAATGGAAGCATTCAGGGCTTGGGCTTTCAAATTGGTCAACAAGGCGGTGGCCCGATAATTAAAATCGCTGCGTTCTGCGTTACGTGCCGATCTCGTGAAATGCTGGTAGGTGAGGTACCCCACTACGAAGAAGGAGACGGCCAACAAACTCACGTTCCAAAAGTGAATGCGACGAGCCAATGAACCGCTTGCAGAAAGCCGTAAGCCATATTCAGGAGGCAAAAAGCCCAACCAGGTATTGGCAAAAGCCAACGCAATCAGGCACAATGCGGCCAGCGTAAAGAGGATAGAGAATAGATAGACCTGTTTTAGCCAGCCGCCAACCTTGTGCCCAATGGCTGCAATGGTTTGACCATCCCCGCTTTTAGCGACTGCATCAACACGGCCAGCAGTTTCAAATTCCTGAGCGGCACCATTCGCTAAATTTACCCCGAGTCCAGTCCTGTTTGCCAGCCCATGGTCTACAGAGAGCAGCCCGTTTTTTGAAACAGAAAAATCATAACGAGGCAGTTGCGTAAGATTTTTTAGTGGACTATTGAAGAATAGCTGCGAAAAGGTGCGGGTTGGGGGAGGGTGGTTTAAGTCAAAAAATAAGTACAACGTGGCTGGCTGGGATGGATCTTCCATCCTATTAACGGGCAAATGCAGGAGATATCGCGGATTGCCTTCAGAGTCGGTGCCAAAACGCAATTCGTTTGTGCCCGACACTGGTTTTGCCATGGCCCAATTGCCGAGAACCACCTGCTCGTAGCCAAGTGTTTGGCCCAATAAAATGGGTTGGTTTTCTTTGTCAAAAGCGTATACACTGAGACGGTAATGCTGAAACAGATAATTCTGCCTAAAAAGCATTCGATTCAGGTAATCCCGGAGTTCATCCGCACTGGCTTTGAACGGCCAGGGTTTAAGCAAGCGCCCGATATTGGCAGCATCCGATTGAATCAAGAGCACGAGATTCGGTAGCAATTTTTCAGCTTGGGTCGAATCGCGATTTGCAGCCAGCTTTTGTGCGTAATCAAGCCTTATTTCTTTGTCTCGCAGCTCACTAAATCGCGTGAGTTGCATGGACGCAAACAGAGAAAAGAGCACGAGCCAGCAGATGGCCCAGCCAAAACCACCTCCCTGCCAATGGGCAAAAGTATCCAGAGCTATGGCGTATATCACTCCGAATAGGAGGGTCCAAAGCAAATTGGTTTCCGGGGACACCATCAAAAAGCTAAGCGCCGCAAATATTACAGTCGAAAGCCCGATGGATAAAAGGCGCTGATTCCGGGAAAGTTGGAAGTGCCGGACGGCAATGGCCAAACGATGGCTGAACAGGAACAATCCCAGCATGAGTGCAACCACCCCTGCCAGTGCCAAAAAGCCTAAAACTCCGAGGTTTAATACATGATCGAAATCAAAACCATTTCGGGATTGGAATACCAATTGTCGCATGGCTTCTGTGCCAATCAAAATGGACAACATGGCCAGCACATAAGACAAAACCGTCATTGGAATGCCCAATTTTGAGGCATTGCCGAAACGCTCTGAAAGTGGGGCGCTGTGGAAAAAGCCCATTACAAACACCAAGATACTTACGTGAAACAGCCAATCTCCTACAGAATTACCAATGAGCGTGGCGTTGTCAAAAGTATGGGTGAAAAGTGGCAAATTGCCAAACTGTTCCTTCGTAAAACCGGTCTGCAAATTGAGCCAGGTTAGGGCGGTTGAAACAATGGCCACCAAGCCTGATCCCGCCAACCAGCCGAATCGAATACCAAAAGCTCGAGCTAACTGGGCTAAAAGGCTAAAAAATACGGTAAAAAACAGCAGCCAGGCACCCAGTTTAATCCAGCTCAGCCAGACGGATTGCGTTTTTTCATCTTCCGCAAGCCAGCAAATCTCCCTTCCCCCAACTATAATCGGGTAGTCAGATTTCATTGCTGCGTTAAATCGAATGTTAGTCGAGATTTTTGAATTTTCAGGGATGGCAATTTTTTTTGCCAATCCGTTGAAATTCAAATCATAATTGATGGGAATTAGTGTGGTGCGAGTTTCAGCGGCCGTTTTTTCTACGTTCGCCAAAAAATATCCATGGGGTAGGCGGAATAGGGAATGCCCGGATTTTTCCGATAATTCTTTAAGGTCGCGTTTCGAGGGTATAATGTTGGTGTTAGACCATGAAAGCAAGGAATCGCCCCGATGGACTAGCAAGGTGCCGATTCCTCGGCCATTTTGGGCCTCGGATTCTTGTTGGATTAGCCAAGCCGAGATTTCAGAGGCCTGTTGTTGGAGCAACACCGTACCTTTGTCCCATTGTCCCACGCTGAGGGCCAGCGCAAGAAGAATCAGCATCACTACCACATACAGGAGCACACGTTTGAGCATAAGATTAGTTGGAACTTGGTTTTTGGGATGTTAGAAATTGGACTTGTAGATCATTGACCGGATGTTGGGTCACCCGCAAATAAGACGGGCAAAAGTACCTAAACAAAGTTTAAGCCAATACTGAATTTTGGCTAGACGATTTGGCTCTTGGCTTCAACAATCAAATGTTGAGCCACAAAAAATAAAAACCGCAGACCGCTCTGCCGCCTTTCGGGGAGGAAAGTCCGGACAACACAGAGCACCGCACCGTCTAACGGACGGAGTCGAGCCGAGAAGTCGGCGAGGCATAGAAAGTGTCGCAGAAAATAACTTCCCGTTGTTGTCGAGTTGTTGGTGGGGTAAACCCACCTTCACACTCCGTGCTTCGGCGGGTAAAGGTGAAAACGTGCGGTAAGAGCGCACGGTTCCGGCTGGTAACAGTCGGGAGGGATAAACCTTGCGGGTTGAAATGCCATGTACACCTTGTTTACCCGCCGAAGTTCCGACTTTTCGGAACGAAGGAGGGTGAATACATTGCTCGTGTAGTCTCATCTCAAGTGGGAGCAAGGGGGGTAGGCAGCGCAGATCCCGATTTTAATCGGGACCAGATAAATGGCAGAGGTTCCGACTTGTCGGAATACAGAATCCGGCTTATAGGTCTGCGGTTTTTTTTATTTTTTTGGAATGAATACGCTCGCTCCAATTTTAAACATGGAGGTACTCCTAAAAGGCGCAAAATGTGATGACAAAATTCAATCTTCTCCTCGTCCTTCCCCTCATGGCTTGTTTACTGTTTTCATTCCAATCCTCAAAAAAACGCGCCCGGGTCGTGTTTTTTGGCGATAGTATCACGGAAGCTGGAGTGCTTCCTGAGGGGTATATTGCCCAGTTGCGCGACTCAATCACCGCGCTGGGCAAAGAAAAACGCTATGAACTTATGGGTGCCGGCATTGGCGGCAACAAGGTGTATGATCTATATCTCAGACTGGAAGAAGATGTGTTAGCACTGAAACCTGATGTGGTGGTACTGTATGTCGGGGTCAATGACGTTTGGCATAAGCAGTTGTTTGGCACGGGTACCGATGCAGACAAATTCCAGCAGTTTTATGCTGCGCTTATCCAAAAATTTCAAAAGGAAGGGATTAGGGTCGTAGCCTGCACACCCGCTTGCATTGGTGAGCGCCAAGCAGGCGGCAATCAAATGGATGGCGATTTGGACAAATTTTGCCAGATTATCCGAAAAGTAGCGAGAGGAAAAGACATCGCAATCTGCGATTTTCGTCAGGCATTTATAGACTATTCGGCCAAATACAACCCGGAAAACCGCGAAAGTGGAATCCTTACCACCGATGGGGTTCATCTTAATGTAAAAGGAAACAAATTGGTGGCAGAGATGCTAATAAAAATATTATGATGCCTTTAATGTCTAAAAATATTTAGAAAATTACTATCAAATTTATGAAAAATTGTGAAATTCGTGGCTTAAATTATTTTTCAACAATGAAATCCATCAAAGTCTTTTTGCTCCTTTTTGCAGCCCTTTTCTTTTTTTCCTGCGACACCGCCAAAAAAGCCTCCACAATTGGTGATGACGGCATCCTCGAATTCCAAATCCTTCAAATGAACGACGTGTATGAAATTTCACCCTCGCCCTCTGACAATATAGGGGGGCTTGCCCGCGTGGCTACGATCCGAAAAGAATTGCTCGCCAAAAACCCCAATACCCTTACCGTCCTGGCTGGGGATTTTATCAGCCCATCCGTTATCGGCACCCTGAAACATGAAGGCAAGCGAATTCGCGGCAAACAAATCGTGGAAGTGCTCAATACCCTAGGCCTGGATTGGGTAGTGTTTGGGAACCACGAGTTCGACTACGATGATCAGGCAGATTTGCAAGCGCGACTCGATGAGTCAAAATTTACTTGGCTTGGTGCAAATGCACGATTGAAAGGCGCGACTTGGACAGAGCCATTTTTTAAAAACAAAGCGGGGGGCGGCACTGAAATTTGCCCCGATAACAAGGTCATTGCACTAAAAGACGCTGATGGCACCACCCTTAATATTGGCCTTTTCGGTGTCCTCATCAATTCAGGTAGGAAACCCTGGGTCGAATATTCTGATTGGGCCGAAGCTGCCAAAAAGAACTTCAACGAACTCAAGCCCCAATGCGATGTGGTGCTCGCCCTAACTCACCTTGCCCTCGAAGACGACAAAAAACTGGCCGCCATGCTCCCCGAAATTCCGCTCGTGATGGGTGGGCACGAACACGATAATATGCGGGTTCCTGTAGGCCCCAGTGTAATTACCAAGGCCGATGCCAATGCCAAAACCGTATATGTTCACACGCTCCGGTACGACAAGCGCAAAAAAACTTGTACCGTAAAATCTGAACTGAAAAAAGTGAACTCTAGCATTGTGGACGAACCTGCCACTGCTGCAGTGATCGCTAAATGGGAAAAAATCAAAAACGAATCGCTGAGTTCTTCCGGGTTTAATGCCAACGCAGTGGTGACCAAACTTGAAAAACCGCTGGATTGCCGTGAAACGGTCGTTCGGCATTCCCAGGCCCCGGTCGGTTCAATGATTACGGAGGCTATGCTCGCCGTATCCCGCTCAAAACCCGAATGCGCCCTGCTCAACAGTGGCTCCATTCGGGTGGATGACGTACTGAGTGGAACCCTCACAGAATTGGATATTGTTCGGATGTTGCCTTTTGGCGGTGGCATCACCGAAGTAGAAATGAAGGGCAGTATGCTCCGAAAAACCCTGGAAACAAGCCTTAGCAACAAGGGCAATGGTGGCTACCTTCAAGTCAACCGCGCCCGCCGCGATGAGGCTAGTGGTAAATGGTTTATTGGAGCAAATGTCTTGGATGACAACAAGTTGTACCGAGTAGCACTTCCAGATTTCCTGCTCTCTGGCAACGAGTCCAACATGGGTTTCCTCAAAGCATCTTTAGGAGCTGACGGTAAAAGCAACAATCCAGACATTCCGAAAATTATTAAACCGGACCCCAAGGACAAGTCTGATCTGCGCAATGATGTACGCCTTGCGCTTATCAGGCATTTGCGTGGAGAATAAGGATTATTCGTTCAGGGTTGTTTCAAGTTCCGGTAATGCAGGCCAAGGCGCACCAGCACGCTGGAGGTCTCGAATATCTTTTTGCAGCAGATCCGAATTATCATAACCCCGGGTATCAGCGTATAATTCGATAAATTTTTTATACAATTCGATGGCCCGATCGCGGTCTCCCGCCTGATTGCGCAGCACGAGCGCATGTGCCAGGTTGGTTTTTAGTAGTTCCCGATTGGCGTAGTAAAAATCGGAAGAACTTTGTTTTGCGAGAAAAGCCTCTGCTTCTTCTACATATCGGATACATTCCGCCAAGGCAGCAGGCTTTTCCCAATCTCCCAGCAGTAGGTAATAAGGGAGGTTGATATGTTCGTCAAGCCAAAGTTGCTTCCAGGCATCTTCTGCCTTCGGTAGCTCAGCATTGCGTTTTGCACTTTCCATTGCGGCAGTGCTCCACACGATGACCGAGTCCCACTTTGCGAGTGCCGCAAAACGCTCCGCATTCAATTTAGCAAACCAATAGTTTGTTTCTTCACTCACCAAGCGCTGGTTTCGGGCATACAGTGCAGAGCGCAAACGGGGCTCAAAGGTTTCAATTTGCGCACGCTTTTCGGGAAATTGTTCAGCAAGCCTTTTGATCCAAAAAAGTGCCTCGGCGGTATGATAAGCTTCGGTGATACCGCCATAGTCCAAAAACGCTTGAATATCATCATTTTCTAAAACAGCCACATTCGCCAGATAAAGGGTGTTGAGGCCATATGTGAGGTAGTACGTATTGGCCAGCTCAAAAGCTTTGCGTGCATCGGTCGTGTTCCCTTCCAGAAGAAAGGCGGAGCCAATTTTCTCATAAAGCGGCCCAACCAGCTGGTCGTAATATAGGCGCAATACGGAGGTGTCAGATTCATCCACTTGGTCAAAAAGTGACTTGGCGGCTTCTAAACCCCGATTGAATTGGGCAATAGATTCAGCCGTTTTACCTGCGCCCAAAAGATGTTTGCCCCATAAAAGGTGGGCTGAGGTTAGCAATGAAAGGCGGCTGGTATCAGAGATTTTTTTGAAAGGGCCGATTTCGGTCAATAATTGCACTGTTTTTTCAAAATGCGGCAAAGCCGCAGGACTGTATTGTTCAAAAACGCCCCAGGATTGATGGGCAAGGGCAAGCTCCAGCGTGGTGGTTTCGAGCCAGGCTTTTCCGGATGATGCGTTTTGCCGGACCAGATTCTTTGCTTTTAGTTGGGCTTCTTCCAGGAATTTTGTTTTGACGGCACGGCGTAAGCTGTTATCTGCTTTGTCTCGTTTTTCGAAAATTTCCCAACGCATACGATCAGCGGCTGAGAGGAACGTGGACGTGACAGCCTGCTCCAGGCAAAAATTAAAGAATGCACCCGAAAGATTCACGGTGCCACAAAAGCAATTGGTTTGTGCAGAGTCAAGGAGTTCGTAGTCCCGCAGTTGCGTCATGTCTTTCTCCACTCCTTCAAAAGCCCAACGTCTGGTAGTAGGCAAGGGTATATCGTCGTCTTCGGTCAATAGATGTTTTGTGTAAAGTGCGGAAGCTTTCGCAAAGTCGCGTCGGAGCAAGGTCAGATGGGCAATTAACAAAACAGGTTCAAAATCGAATTCTCGCTTTATGAAGGATATTGCCGCGGAGGCTTCGTTTATGCTACCGCGCAACAGAAGTTTCCGGGCATAATCCTCGTACATCACGCGAATATCGGTGCGCCAGAGTTCTTTGGTGTTTTCGTTCAGGCGATCATAGAGGTAAAATGCTCGTTCGCAATAATCCCGAACTTGCACAATATTGTTGCTTTCTACCGCTTGGCTTCTGAAATGCCTGAAAAAAGAGCGCACCAAGGGTGCGTCGCCCGATTCGGCCAAACGTTCAAAATTGCCGGGGTAATAGAGGGCTGACTCCAGATTGTAACGAACGATGTGTTCTACACCGAATGCCTGTAGCTGGCGATGTTCATTTTGCGCTACGCCCCGGATGTAGCTTGGGTCCAGCGCGTAGGAAAGCAGCCGCCCATCATTGACGGCAATTTGCAACACAGTGCCACTATGGGAAAATCCGATGTTTGTTATTTCAATATAACCTTCTATCAGCCCTTTGTCTGAAACAGCCTGAAGTTGTAGGGAGGCTTGACCAGTTAGGAAGTTCCAGAAAACGACTTTGCCAGTCGAATAAGCAGCAGCGAGCAAGTTGCTATTGGGTTGGAAAGCAATGGCTTGTACATATTCATCGGGTGCTGCACGAATTTTGAGTACTTCGTTCTCAATGTTCTTCAAGTCGAAAACGCGGATGTCACTTCCATTAGAAAATGCCGCTTGGCTTCCTTTCCCATCTATTGCCATAGCACGAACGGGGTACTCATGCAAGCGCAAAGCTTTGGATTTTTCCGTTGCGCGAAATGGCGACCACACTTTCACGCTGGACTGGCTAATCTCAGATTCACCCATGGAAGTATGCTGCACCACCATGAGTTGGTCTGAATAAGGTAAAAAATGCAATTCGCCAATGGTGCCGCCTTCAAATACCTTGCTCGCCACCATCACACCCGTTTTTAGACTGCGAACCTCCACTTTATTCCAGTCGCTCAGATAAGCCATGAGTTTTTCCCCTTGGGCATCAAAGGCGTAAAGAAAACCGAAGCCTTCGTTTTTGAGCGGGAATCGCAATTTGCGACCATTGACCAAATGCCTGGCCTCTGCGGAGTCGGGCGAGATTTGTACCATTCCCCATTGATCAGAGGCCCCGCGCAGCGGCTGAATGTTGTTTTTCCAGTAATGTTCAGGAGTCTTCGTTCCACCTGTGTTTAGAATCGCAAGGGTGTCAGCGAATGTGATAAAAAGTCGACTGCCATCCGGGCTGAAAATCGGTTTTCCATCGGGCAGGCGAGGCAGTTGAGTAGCCCATACGGTTGCGTCGTCCTGTAAAGCCCACACATTGATGTTCCCATAAAATGAAGTAGCAGCCACCCAGCGGGCATCGGGAGAATAACTGCCTTTCATCAGATCAAAATCGGTGTACTGGGGAATCCGTTGACGCAACAGTGTGTCTCCCGCTTTTGCATCTAAAAGCCAAAAAGCATAATACTGGTAATTTCCAGTATATTCAGTGGCAATCCGTTGCGTCGAAGCAGATACGGCGAGGGGGCGTAGGTTTTCAAATGCCTTTACGGTTGCTTTATCATCCAGATCGGCAAAGGATACAAGCCATGATTGACCATTGGTGCCCAAAACTGCCAGTCCCTCCTTTGGAAGCAGTTGAAGCCGCAAATCTTTTTGTTCTACGAATTCAGGAATGGAAACGCCTTCAAACGGAATGATCTTTTCTCGCCTCCAAGGCTTCCCAGGCGCTGCTTTTGAGAGTATTTCTATACGGTTGCGGAAACCAAGCCAGAATTTTCCTTCCCAATACTGCATCGCCAGCAGACCTTCAGGTACGCCCGACACAAATTCTCGAGGGACGGCGGGCAATTGGAGCAGGTTGGCAGTTTTAGACCCCTTGCGGTTATATTGCTGTACAAATGCTTCCTTTACGTTCAGGACGTAGATTTTTTGTTCCAAAACGTTTTCAAAGAAAAACTCGTCACCTCGTGTGCTGAAACACCAGGGCGCTATGGAGGGTACGTCCACCCGAAACGAGCGAGTCCCCCGTCGCAAATCAAAAAACTTGTTGCCCCAAAAAAGCAATTCGCCATCGGGAGAAAAATCAAAACCTATGTAACCATTGCCTTCTCCGGTGCCATAAGATTGCACCATTTTCATGCTCGGCATTTCCCAGGCGAACAGGTCGCCATTTTTAGGCACAAAAGCCCAGAGCCATTGACTCCCGTCTTTTTGCTGCTTGAATTTAACTTGGGTGTTTTCGCCCAGATTGTCGGCCAATTCATAGCAGAAAACGGGGTGGTAGAGCTCGTCTTCGCGGTGTTTTGGGTCTTCAGTAGCTTGATAATACCAGGCATCGAACATTGCCTGCACACAATCAGGGTTGTCGTCGGGGGCAATATACTGGTTGGCAAAATCGGCCAGGCGGAAGGCGAGGGAGCGGTCAACATTGTGCAGAAGTTCTTGCGCATCGTCTGCAAGGTTGGCAGCGATGGCGTGGCGAGCTTGTCGTTCGGCTTCTTGTTGTTTGGCAAATAGTTCGTTTTCAGCTGCGTTGCGGCAATCGGTAATCTTTTCCGACATCTGCTGGCGTTGATTTTGATCCGCATCGGCGCAGTTTTTGGCTGCGCGATAAAGCGCGGCGGCATCCTCCCAAAATTTTAGATTGTAAGCCCGATCAGCTTCATCTACCATACGGTCGAAACAATCTTCTAAGGTGTCTTTTAAGAAATTCTGATTTGCAGTGTAATTGCGGCGGGTGCTGGGTAGTTCGTTGGAAAATGCCCGTTTTCTATTGCTTTTAGTGCTCTGGGCGATAGCGTTGATTTCATTCGCCGAGATTTTTTTTATGCCCAATTGTGCTTCACAACGGGTGATGCGCGTGTCAAGTTCAGCTTGGCGGCGAGCATTGTTCTGGGCATCCGGGCAATTTTTTGCGTCATTGAAAAGCCGCAGTGCTTCACGGGCCTCCCCCCGGCGTAGGGCTGCGTTGCCATTGTCGAGGTTGCGGGTGTAACAGTCTGCCATCGCTTGGGTCTGCTGGACGGGAAGGCTGTTTTGGATGTAGTTTTGAGCTACGAGATTTCCTGCAAAAAGGAGGAGGAGGGCGGAAAAGAGAAGAGTGCGCATAGTAGGTAACTGGCGAACAATGAATGGAGAGGTTTGGCTTTTCACAAAATTACAAAAAATCCACATCCACCCCATAAGGGTAGCTCATCAGGTATTCCAATGCCTTTTCGATGGGGTAATGTTCAAATACGACCGCATGGAGCATGGTCGTGATGGGTACATGAAGTTTGTAGTGTCGCGCCAGTTGATGCGCGATTCGGAGGGTGCGTACCCCTTCGGCCAGCTCGGGCATTGCCTCGCGAATTTGTTGGGTGGTTTCACCTTTGGCGAGTCGAGTGCCAAAAGTATAATTGCGGCTGTTGGTGCTCGTTGCGGTCGCCACCAAATCGCCAATTCCGGCCACCCCGATGAATGCGTGGCTTCCCGCACCGAGCGATTTGCCAAAATACACCATCTCTGCCAGCCCCCGGGCGATCAACAAGCCCTGAATATTGCGCCCCAGCCCCAGCCCACCGATGATGCCCGAGCCGAGGGCAACAATGTTTTTCAAAGCGCCGGCCAGTTCTGCCCCCAAAATATCGTAAGAACCAAAAACGTGAAATTTTTGGCTGTTCAATGCATACTGGCCTGCCTGAATCACCTCGCGAAACCGGCTGCCCACCAAGGTCGCAGCAGGTTGCCCAGCCACGATTTCTGCCGCAAGGTTGGGTCCGCTCAAGCAACCTACGCGCACTACGCTGCTTTCTTCGCACACCACTTCACTCATGGTACGCACGTTGGCGCGGGTGACAATGGTGCCCGGTTTATCTAAGTCCTCCTCCTCCATACCATTCAGGTCAAAACCCTTCGTACCATGAATAATGATATGGTGGGGTCTCAAATAGGGGGCCAAAGCGCGGAGCATTGGCCTAAAACTATTGCTCGGTACTACAGGAAAAATGAGCGTACAACGTCGAGCCATTTCTTCCAAATCGTTGGTCGCTGTTACTCTGGGGGATAGTTTTACACCGAGGTGTACACCTTGTTCATTTATCAGAGCCACGGTTTCTGACTTGCGGCTGAACAACAGAACATCCGAATTGTAAGCCAGCAAATTGGCTATTGCGGTACCAAAACTACCTGCACCGAGTACCCCAACGGGGTTGAAAGGAGATGTCATTTAACGGTTGACTATGGGCCCTTGAATATTGACCTTTAACTGATTGTACGCAAAAGTACACCAACAAATCCGAGCTGTGATCTAACTTTCAACTTGTAACTTGAAACTACACATTACATCTCCATCACCGCGCCACAATGCTTGCATGTGCGGGCCTCCAAATCATTTTTGAATTCACCAATGGCCTCTTTTATTTGAGAGCCAATGTCTTTGAGTGGGAAGCCCGCTTCGTGGAGCGGTTGGTCGCAGTTTTCGCAAAACCAGAGCAGTTTGTCTACTTCACCCGTGTTGCGGTGGCGCTCCAGCACAAGTCCGACAGTGCCAGCCGGGCGTTGTGGCGAGTGCGGGATGCGCGGAGGTAGCAGGAACATTTCGCCTTCACGGATGTCAATCGTTTCACGTTTGCCTTGTTCGTTGATGATTTTGACCTGAATATCGCCCTCCAACTGGTAAAAAAGTTCTTCACCTTCTTCCCAGTGGTAGTCTTTGCGGCCGTTAGGTCCGCCGACTACCATGACGATGAAGTCTTCGTTTTGGAGATAAATTTGCTTGTTGCCCACGGGCGGTTTCAGCAGATCGCGGTTTTCGTCAATCCAGGCGCGCAGGTTGAAAGGTTTGGATATTGCCATGGCTTAGGTGTGTGGATAGGAGCGAGACCTTCCAAGTTTTAAAAACTTGGAAGGTCTGAGTTATAGTTTGTGGTTGAAAACTTTGGCGACAAATGTAGAGAGGCTGCGCGATAAAATCGAACACCGAAAAAAACTGCCACCACCGACACCGCCGAAATTTTCAAAATGAGGGTTCTGGGGGCGGAGAATCCCATTTTCCCCTACCTTTGACGAAATATCCCCACCATACTTAACAAAAGCAAAGTTACCCAAGCCGTAAAAACTGAGCTGCAAACCCTGTATGGTTCTCGACTCGCCAAGCTAATTTTATATGGCTCCTATGCTCGTGGCGACCAACACGAAGGATCAGACATTGATTTTTTGGTGGTACTGAAGGACGAAGATATCAAAACTGGCTCGGAGCTTCGGTACATGAACAGCGCCTTGTACGACCTTGAACTGCAGTTCAACACCACCATTTCGGCTCACCCTACCACCTTGGGGCGGTTTAATACTTCTGATTATTTATTTTACCAAAATGTCCGCCGCGAAGGCATTGAGGTATGAAAAAGCATGCTGCTAAATTGCTTTCAAGAGCAATCGGGTTCTCCGCTTTTTTACCTAATTTTGTTCATCCAAATCATTCGCACAAATCTCGCAAACGATGAATAAGGCTTTGCTTATCAACGAAATAGAATCACTCCCGCTTGATCTCCAAAAACAAGTAGCCGACTTTGTAGCTTTTTTGAAATTCAAAAGTCTCCGCACACCGCAGGCGGAAGACCTTGAGTTTTCGGAGGAAGAATTGGCTGAACTGGATCGCCGCTGGGAAGAATACGAGGCTGACCCTGAATCTGCCATGGATGTCAATGATTTCAAAAGGATGATTTGACCAAATAGAAAACATGATCGAGAATCCCTACCAACTCCTCCCTTTGCGAAACCAAACCCGCTATATGTTCGAGAGCACAGGGCCAAAAGGGGCGGTTTTGAAATTAATCTTATTCACCCAGATTGAAGGAGATTTGTGGAATTTAGGTTTTGGGGATTTGAAAAAAGGTGAGTTGGACGCAAGTATTATCACGAACAATCACGATGTCCGTCGTGTTTTGAATACCGTAGCGCGAGCGGTCTACTTGTTCACTGATGCTTACCCAGGAAGCGTTGTCAGGATCAGCCCTTTGGATGGAAAAAGAGCTAAATTGTACAACTTGATTTTCCAACGCAGACATTCTGAAATTATCGAACAATTCGATGTTTTCGGCTGGCTTGGTGGTGAAAGGTTTACTTACAATCCTGATTATTTCTTCGACGCATTTGAAATCCATCGAAAATCTTGAAATTATGCAAAAAGCATCTTCAGTCAACGATCCAGCCCTCGAAGAAATCTTGCGAGATGCTACTTTGGCGCAACATCGAGAGGCGATACTCTGGGCCGCAAACGCTACGGACGAAGAGCTTCTCCCTGAAAAAATCCTCGCTGTACGCAAAGAAATGATTCGTCAAAAAATCAAGTCCTTGACGATTGAGCATTCGAATTGGGTACTCCGAGAGGCTGTGGTTCATATCTTGAAAGACTTGCCGGATAGCATCCCACCTGATATGCTGCTCGAACTCACCCGTTTTACAATTGAACAATGGGAATTGGTTACGCTAAATGAAGCAGCTGTTCCGACTTAATCCTTTCTGCCTGTCAAAGACCATGCAATTCTACAAACTCCTCCCCCTCCTCTCCCTCCTAGCTTTTTGCACCTCCGCAAAATACACCAACGCGCCCCAACCCCCTGAGCAATACAGTGCAACCACTGACCCGGCCCCTGTCCCCTCTACCCTTAGCATCCCGGTCAGCATTTCGGTAGATGAAATACTTCGCTCACTCAATGCGAGATTGGGCAATGCTGCACTTTTCGAGGACTATTCCTACGACGATAACGGCCACGATGGCCTGATGATGAATGCATGGAAAACCGAGGACATCAGCTTGTTTTTTGCTGGGAATACCGTAAAATATCGCGTGCCACTCAAACTCTGGATGAAAAAAGAGCTCGTGTTCGGCGCCGAAGCCGAGGCGGAAGGTCAACTCGCGCTCAACTTCAAAACGACCTTCAATATTAACCCTGATTGGAGCCTTAGCACCCAAACCGAGGTGGAATGGCACGAATGGCTCAGTCGCCCCATCCTGAAAACAGGTGTCGGCAACATCAGCGTAGAGGCCATTGCCAACCTCGCACTTAACCGCAGTAAAAGAGCCCTGAGCAAAACCCTTGACCAATATGTGAGCCAACAAATCAACCTCCGGCCCTACATCCAGGAGGCCTGGGAAGCCATCCAACAGCCGGTGTTGATTGACGAGGAATATCGCATGTGGTCCAAAACCACGCCCATCAGTATTGGCCTCACCCCGATTACAACCTACAACAATGCCCTGCAAACCAAAATCGCCGTCGAATGCCTCAATGACGTTTCTTTCGGTGAAAAACCCATTTTCAGGGAGAATTCCTTCCTTCCCAACCTGACCCTGCTCAACGAAGCGCCCGACGATTTTCAAATGCGTTTCGCCACCGATGTGCCCTTCGCGGAAGCCGAGCGTTTGGCTAAAAACATCATGGTCGGGCAAGTTTTTGAATCCGGGAAAAAAAAGGTGAAAGTGGAAGACCTGACGGTTTGGGGTAACAACGACAAAGTGGTGGTGAATACTAAACTAAGTGGTTCGTTCAATGGCCAAATCTACTTCATCGGAAGGCCCGAATTCAATCCTCTAAAAAATCAAATCGAAGTTAAAGACCTTGATTTTCATGTAGATACACGCAGTTTTCTGCTGCGCTCCGCGTCCTGGATTTTTCAAGGGACAATCAAAAAGAAAATTGCAGCGAGCATGGTGTTTCCCCTAGCACAGAACATTGCAGAAGTGAAAAACTCGGTGCAACAAACGCTTAGCAACTATCAGATCCAACCCGGCATAACCCTCTACGGCGCATTGGATAGCGTGGCCGTTCAAGACACCCGCGTGACCCCCACGGGCATCCGGGTCAATCTTTTTTCAACGGGAAAAGTGAATGTGGATGTGAAGGGGTTGTGATCGTCATTAGGGTCATTGGGGTCATTGGGGTCATTAGGGTCATTGCGTCAACCATTAGGTATCACAATGACCCAAATGCCTAATGACGAAATGACCCCAATGACCCCAATGACCCTAATGACCCCAATGACCCTAATGACCCCAATGACCCTAATGACCCCAATGACCCTAATGACCCTAATGACCCTAATGACCCCAATAACCCTAATGACCTATTTCAAGATTTTAAAACACTGATGAATCTTCTCATTCCGAAAATCCTCGGGCACCGTTTGTTTAGAAATATCTCGGATTTCGGAAGCGCGAATGGCTTCGTTTTCTAGTTTAAAACGACGGTAATTGGTTGAAAACCAAATGGTTCCACCCGGCGCACAAAGTTGCAGTGCTGCGTTGAGCATCCACACATGATCCCGTTGGGTGTCAAGCGTACCGGTCATTCGCTTGCTATTGGAAAACGTAGGTGGATCCAAAACGATCAAGTCGAATTGCTCTTGAACCGGCATGTGCAACCAAGAGGTAACATCTGCTTGCAACAAGCGATGCGGGCCCGTAGAAAATCCATTAAGTGCCAAATTGCGATCAGCCCATTGCAGGTAAGTATTGCTCATGTCTACCGTCAAGGTAGATGCCGCGCCACCAGCCGCTGCGTACACAGAAAACGAGCCAGTATAGGCAAAAAGGTTGAGGACTCGTTTGCCGGCAGACGCTTGGCGCACCATTTGGCGTGTGTTTCGGTGGTCGAGGAAAAGACCGACATCCAGATAATCTGCTGGGCGGATCAGAAAATTCAGACCGTTTTCGTGAACGATATATTCTGCACCAGCTCGGGAAAAACGCTCGTATTGTCGCAGACCTTTTTGCCGTTGCCGGAATTTTAAAAAAATGCTATCTGAATGAATATCAAGGACTTCTGAAACAACTTGCACGCATTCAGCCAGCCAGGCTGAGTGCTGATCGGGGTCCATACCGTGATCGCGCTCGTACTCTGCTATGTGTGCGATGCCCTCGTAAATGTCCACGGCCAAAGGTGTTCCTGGAATATCGTTGTCGTACACCCGAAAACAAGTAATGCCCTGGCGTCGTGCCCATTTTCCATAGTGCCTGAAATTTTTGGTCAGGCGATTTTTGAAGGGTTCGAGGCGGGAGGGGAGTGGGGGGGGGGGGCATTTCGTCATTTAATGTCATTTCGTCATTTTTACCTGCTCTGGAGTTAGCAAAGGCTGATTGTCATTGATTAATATGGTCACATGGGCCACATACAGTGTGTCTGAAAAGCATTCCCCGGGCTGAAAATGCATCTTTTGAAATCTGCCTTTCGCATCTTTTTAGGGCAATAAACCACATTGTTCCCCCAAAAAGGGCGCTAAGTCAAAACCCAAAATCTGCAATTTTCATCTCTGGCAATGTTTTTCAGACACACTCCAAGGGCAATATTAACCACATTTTGTAACGGTGTGGTTGCCCACAGATTGTGCTGATGCAAATATAGTAATTGTAAGTAACTGTGGCATAATTAGAAATACCGTTAAATATTTTACAAGTTCTTATAAGCGACCAGGAAATTTCAATAATTAATAAAAACACTCTGGATTTGCGAACATCTAAAATTCATATATAACATTGGAAATCAATAATTTAGACTTAAAATATGATAAAATTTCATTCAAAATTACTCCCCAAAACCTGCTGAACTGTCGGCACTTTATCGGTAATCGGGCTGCTACATTTGTCTTATCAATCAAAAAAACAAATGCATTCTAAATCAAGTCCAAAGCAACCGCTTTTCGGAAACATTATTTCAGGATTGTACGATTTGAATAACTGACTTTTTACGGATTGATCTTTTTATACGGAGGAAACTTCAACCTCCTGAATTTTGAAGGAAATCGTTACTCAAAACATTTTTAAAATGGAAAAATTTTGTAAAAGGAGAGCAGCAATAGCTGCCTTGGTTTTTTCAGCGCTTGGAAGTGCTGAATTGGTTGGCGCAAGTAATTCCTTACCTCAGGTCTCCGAACAAATCTCTTTCGTGAGACAGTTCACGGATGAAAATTCTGAGGCAATGCTAAAATCTGATTCACTTAAAGAGGTGGTACCTCAAAAATCTGATGATGAAATAGCATGGAAAAAAACATGGAATAATAGTGCTACTTTTTGTGAAAACTTTGGTGATATCTGGGCATAACTTAGGTACCTTAAATTTCTGTTTTTTTTAGAATAACCACAGAGGTAGCCTTATCAAATTGAAAGGCTATCTCTGCTTCATTCAATTTTAATTCAATTTAAATATGGGACCAATTGACCTTCTCGTTTTTCAAGGCACACCATTTTGTAATATTGACTGTAAATATTGCTACCTGCCAAATCGTTTGGATAAATCTCGTATCACTTTAGAAGTGATAGAAAAAACAATAGATCGGGTACTGGAGGATTCATTACTGTCCGAAAGAGTTACAGTTTTGTGGCATGCTGGCGAACCGCTCGTACTTCCAATCTCTTTTTATGAGGAGGCCTTTCACTTGATAAGGAAAAAGATTCCATCCAATATTATGGTGATCCAAAATATCCAGACCAATCTTACTTTGCTCACCCAGGAGTGGTGCGATTTTTTTACAAAATATAATGTTGACTTGGGGATAAGTCTGGATGGGCCAAAATTTTTACACGATCATAATAGGGTCCACCGTAATGGTAAAGGTACCTATGATCAAGTACTACAGGGTGTTGAATTGCTTAAGAAAAATAATATTCCTTTGCGGATTATATGTGTCATATCAAAAAATTCTGCAATGTTCCCGGAAGAAATCCATAGTTTTTTCCATTCAATAGGAGCTTCATGGGTTGGCTTCAATATTGATGAGATAGAAGCTGACAATAAAGTGTCATCGTATTCTGATTCGGATGATTGCGACGATATTATTTATAACTTTTACACTACAATCTTTGAGCGACATAAGAAAGAAGGGAGGCCCTTTGTTATTCGAGAAATCAGGGATCAGTATAATCGAATCAAATACGCACCATTATCAAATGAAGATGCAGTTGGCTCGCATTTACTACAGCCTTTTGCAATTGTAACTGTAAGCCCGAAGGGAGATTTTAGCACATTTTGTCCAGAAATGCTGAACACAAATGAATCAGAACTTTATGGTAGCTTAGTTTTGGGGAATGTATTTAGTAATAGTTTTTCAGAAATTCTGAAAACTGAAAAATTCTTAAAAATTCATAACGATATTAAATCCGGGGTGGAGCTGTGTAAAAATACATGTGAATATTTTGGAGCGTGTAGAGGGGGGGCGCCAGGCAATAAATTAGGTGAAAAAGGTTCATTTGCGGTAAGCGATACGATGTTTTGTAAATATACCAGAAAAATGCCGATCGAAATTGTTCTAACAGATGTTCTTGAATCAATTCATAATATTCAGCGCAATTAATAGACTTCTTGCGAAAGTCAATGTAAGTTGATTTCGAAATTGCAAATGGCCGCGAAGAGATTGAATCTCAATCCGAAACGGCGTTTTCGATTTCGATACCGGGTTGAGAAAACCTTGAATCGTT
>Ga0247844_1002764_pt1 | contig 27750 bp, 27 predicted proteins | sample LaCtaG_FD_192421 | JGI IMG/M metagenome (GOLD analysis project Ga0247844, IMG submission 192421) | Freshwater microbial communities from meromictic Lake La Cruz, Castile-La Mancha, Spain - LaCruzMarch201714.5m_1 | ecosystem: Environmental > Aquatic > Freshwater > Lake | place: Spain: Castile-La...
CTTGGTCACATAATCCAGCAGCAACTAAGTTTTTCGCGATATGACGTGTTGCGTAGGCAGCTGAACGGTCTACTTTGGACGGATCCTTACCAGAGAATGCACCACCACCGTGAGCACCTTTTCCACCGTAGGTATCTACGATGATCTTGCGGCCCGTTAAACCCGTATCTCCGTGTGGACCACCGATCACGAATTTACCTGTAGGATTAATGTGGTAGGTGATCGCATCGTTGAATAATGCTTGCAATTCAGGCTTTAATTTAGCCTTCACGCGAGGGATAACTATTTCAACGATGTCCTTGTTGATTTTCGCTAACATCTCTGCTTCTGATGCGAAATCATCGTGCTGAGTAGAAACAACGATTGTGTCGATGCGTTGAGGTACGTGATTGTCGCTGTATTCGATCGTTACCTGAGATTTTGCATCAGGACGAAGGTATCCGATTAACGATGGCTCGTTATTGCGAATAGCTGAAAGTTCTTGTAAGATTTTGTGAGCTAAGTCTAAGGCCAAAGGCATATAGTTGTCAGTCTCTTTTGTAGCGAAACCGAACATCATACCTTGGTCACCCGCACCTTGCTCTTCTGGGTTCTTGCGATCTACTCCTTGGTTGATATCCGCTGATTGCTCGTGAATCGCTGATAAAATACCGCAAGAGTTCGCCTCAAACATATATTCTGACTTCGTATAACCAATCTTGCGAATGACTTCACGAGTGATGGCTTGCACGTCTAAATACGTTGTTGTGTTCACCTCTCCAGCTAACACGACTTGACCTGTGGTTACAAGTGTTTCGCAAGCTACTTTAGAAGTGGGGTCAAAGGCCATAAAATTGTCAATTAACGCATCAGAGATTTGATCAGCTACTTTATCTGGGTGTCCTTCAGAAACCGATTCAGAGGTGAATAGATAAGCCATAAATTGTACTTTATTTTAATGAAAATGATTTGAAAGTTGAAAGAAGTCCATCCCTAGATGAAACAGGCAAAGGCTTTCCTATTGCAGCTTTGATTTTTGCAATACTTACTATGTAACTATCTGTCAATTTCTGCAATCTTTCAGAATTTAGAGGAAGCTTTAATAGATCCCCCAAACGCGCAATAACTGTTATAAAAGTCTTATTAATATTAAAAATCCTAGGGTTTTCTCCCTGAGATTCGGCTATTAATTTAATTACTTCATTAGTAGATAATGGAACATCATCTGCCACATTATACACACCAGATTGGATATCTTCTCTTTCTATTAATTCCTTAATAATAAAGCAAAGGTTTTCAATCGATAGGTAAGAACGGGAATTTTCAAACAATCCTAAAGGCCAAGGAAAACCTTTAGAAACTAAACTGTAGAGCAAATTAAGATTTCCCTTATTACCTGGGCCATGAATCATACAAGGGCGTAAAATATAAACTCTTTTATCTTCTGGAATTGGCTGTGAAAGTATATATTGTTCAGCTTTTAATTTGCTCTTCCCATAGTGGGTAATTGGCTTAGCCATAACTTCTTCAGACAATACGCCATCAACCTCATCTGCAACAGCTTTAACAGAGCTTAGGGTAATAAAGACCTTTGCTTTAGATTTCAAAAAAGCATCATACAACCTATTTGAAAAATCTGTATTTACAAAATTGTAGTCATTAGGAGAAGATATATTTTTTAAATCATGGGCTATACCTGCTAAATTAATAACTATATCATTATTAATTGTAAATGAATCTTCATAATTATATCTCTTTATACTATAAATTCCTTTAGAAAAATCTAAAAAATTTCTACCAACAAAACCCGAACTACCTGTTAAATATATACTAGAACTTATCATTAAAGAACAAATAAATTTTTTGTATTATAAAAATAATACCTTTAAAAAGATATTTTAAACTTAAATGAAAAAAACTTGTCTTAATCTCATTGGATCTACAAGCCATCATAATTTCAGATAATATTGTAATCTTACTTTTGAAACCACTCGTACTTATTCCACCTAATTTCATATAAACCATAATATAGGGAATATACAAATATTTAATATCTCTATTTTTTGTAAAAAATCTGGCAATTAGTTCAAAATCGGCAGCAATTTTATAATTTAAACTGTAATTACCATATCTATTAAATAATTCCTTACGACAATAAAATGTGGGATGGGCAGGCATATATCCGTATTTTAATAACGACGGCTTCCAATATTTAGAACTGTATTTTCTTTTAATAGAATAGTCTCCTCCAACAAATGCAATATCACCAAACAAAACGTCAATTTCATTTTCTTCAAAACATTTTACTATTAATGAAACTACATCATTTGATGAAAAAGTATCATCTGAATTCAAAATGCCAATAATATCACCAGTAGATATCTCAATCCCTTTATTTATAGCATCATATAAACCTTCATCATTTTCTGAAATATATTTATCTACCTTATCTATATTATTAATAATAATTTCATTTGTACCGTCATTAGATCCACCATCTATAATAATATATTCAATATCAATAAAATCTTGATAGTAAACAGAATTAATTGTATCCTCAATTGTCTTAATAGAATTATAACAAACTGTAATTATTGAAATCTTAACCACAATATTTATGAATATAAATTAATATTTTCTTTACAATAATCTCTAGATTGTAAAATTATTGGAACAACAAACATAAATGTGTGATATGGATGAAAAAGTAATGGATTACCTACTGACGGCATTATATATAAAAAAGAGAATAAAATTATTGAAAACTCAATGAAAGAAATTCTATTGATAACTAAACGATAAATATTATTTAAAAATAAATACAAAGGATAAACAATAAAAAATAATATAAATAAGCCGAACTTATGAAAATAAGAAAAATAAGATAATTCAAAACCATAAGGAGAAGATTCTGATCGGAAATCTTCACTTTGGATTAAAGCACCAAAACCTCTACCAAAAGGAAAACCACTATCAAATAAATAACTAATTTGTTGCAATCGGTTAGCATTAGCAATATCATCATTGTCAAAGGTTGCAGTTATTAATAAAAGCAAATCAAATTGTATAAAAAAGAATAACAAAGAGCCTATTAATAACAATATAAATAAATATGATTTGGCAGATTTCTTACTGAAGAAAATACTTATAAATAGCAAAAAAATATACCCAGTAATCATCCCTTTTGATGCTAAAATAATTACTAATATAAAAGAACAAATTAAATAGATTAAAGATAAGAAATAATTCTTTTTACTAAGTTCAACAATATAAAGTATAAGGAAGAAATAAATTGATACTACAGTTTTAACTGAAAACATTCTAAAATGCCCAGTAGAAGACCCCCCTTTAAAATCTCCTAAAAATGTTGTTATAACATAATTATCACTATTGTATATTTTTAATTCAGTAAAAACAACGAATGCCAGAGAAATAATAATTTGAAAAAAAATAGTAAATGCCACTACTTTAATAAAGGTGCCGCTAAAAATTATTTCAAAATATTTACTGTAGCTCAATACAAACATCAAGGTAAAAAAGCCAGCCGAATTATTAATAATATAATTAATATTATTATTATAAATCAATCCAAGAATCACACCGTAAATAAATACAAATAGAAAAAATAAGAAATACTTAAATACAAATTTATTATGCCGATTATCTAATATTGCAACTATGAATAAAGTAACTGGTGTAGAATAAATCAACATTGAATTATCCCCCAAACAAAAAAATGAAAATAATAAGAGTTGTATTAAGAATAACTTCAATTTAAATAATTTAAAATAGCATCCAATTGTGTAAATGATTTTTTCTTCCTTAGCGATAAATTGTAACTCGGTTTCTCAAGTTTATTTATTATATCTATCAGATCTTTTTCCCAGGTATTCTGAGTTATATCAATAAAATAAGCACTTGGTATTTGCTCTATATTAATACTCAATGAATTTAATATTAAAGGTACATTAAACGAGATTGCTTCTTCTACACAAGAAGACCATCCTTCATATTCAGAAAAATTTAATATAGCATCAGCATTTTTCATTAAACTATCTAGTACCACTGAGCTAACTTTTCCTAAAAGAAAAATATTTTTAAGCTCGGGATTTAGCATGTTTTTTATTCTTTGAGTATATGTACTATCCCTTGGATCAATTAACTGTCCGGTCAATACTAAGTTATAATTTACATTTTTAGCAAAGAATTCAATTACTAAATCATGCCTTTTATGCTTCCACATCTGGTGAGGATACAAAAAATATTTTTTAGGAATATTACTAGGTAAAGAATCGTGGATATTAAGTTTAATAGGCTCATAAAATTGCCAAATAAAATATTTTGCAGAATACTTAGGATGCAAATTTATAAGACGATCCTTGTCAACCTTTGATTGAAGTACAATAATATCTGAACTGGTTAGCTGTAATCTTAAATAGAAATATCTTGAAATTTTATTTAAAAGTGAAAAATATTGAGGGTAATCTAAAAACTGGAAATCAGGAATCCAATTTACAACTTTAACATTGTATTTTATTTTGTCATTATTGGACAAAAAAATATCTGAAAACCAGAAAATAGAATTGGGATTATTTTTTGAAAAAAAAACTGAATAGAAAGAATACTTTAACACCCTTGCAACAACTTTATCCAACTTATACAAGAACTTATTTACTTTAAGATTCTCACTTTTAGTGGATAAGAACGAATCCGATAGATTAAAATTAATAGTAATAATTTTGCATGTAAATTCTTCATTTTTAGATTCCAAAATTTTAAAGAATCTTTCTATATAACGAATCCCTCCTAAATAATTTGGATTATCAATTACAACTATATAATTCATTTTATTTATTAACGGAATTTAAAAAATCATTAATCTGGTACTGCGTAAATTTGGCAACATCTTCATTTTTAAAATGATAATTTTTATACCAATCAATAGTGATTTGAATTGCAGTAGATGCATTATATGTTGGAGTCCATGATAAATCATTTTGAACTTTTGAAATATCCAATTTTAGTGTTTTTGTTTCATGTTCATTATTATCAATGAGAGGAATATTCATGTCCACTAAATATGGCCAATTACTATAGGCAATATTTACAACATCTTGAACACTCAATGCGTCTTCTACATTGGGACCAAAGTTATATGATTGACTAAATTTAATTGGATTTTCATATAGATTATACCCCAACATTAAATATCCAATTATCGGCTCTAAAACATGCTGCCAAGGCCTAATTGAATAAGGATTTCTTAACTCTAGAGGTTTATTAAATAAAATACTTTTAACAATATCAGGAATAATTCTATTTTCTGACCAATCTCCGCCACCAATAACATTACCAGCCCTAACAGAAGATATAAATATATTATTATTACTATTATTTAAATTATAAAAAGAATCTCTAAAAGCATTAATAATTATTTCACAACAAGCTTTACTTGAGCTGTATGGATCATAACCTCCTAGAGCGTCAATTTCTCTGTAAGGATATTCCCATTCTTTATTTTGATATACTTTATCTGTAGTAATTAATACAACTGCACATTTGGACTTTATTTTTTTTAAACACTCAAGTAAATTTACAGTACCCATAATATTGGTATTATAGGTTTCAATTGGATTTTTGTATGAATATTTCACCAAAGGTTGCGCAGCTAAGTGAAATATAATGTCAGGCTCAAAATCTAAAATAACTTTTTCTAGCCCTTCAAAATCTGAAATATCACCTATATACGACTTACACATATTGTCGCCTTCAATTAGATTATAAATATCATCTTGATTTTTACAATTCTTAGAATATCCTGTAATATTAGAATTAAATGAATTTAGTACCGATAACAACCAGGATCCCTTAAATCCTGTGTGGCCAGTAATCAAAACTTTTTTACCGTTATAAAATTTTCGCAATTGATCTACCAAATTTTCCATTTTGCTTCATTCATATTCCAAAGTTCATTTAAATCTTTTTTATCTTTTAGTGAATCCATAGGCCTCCAAAAACCATTATGTTGATAAGCGACTAATTGATTATCTTTAGCTAAATTTTCTAAAGGTGCAGACTCCCAAATTTCATCATCATTGTTTTCATCAATATAATTAAAAACGTCTCTATTACAGACAAAATATCCACCATTTATCCAATTAACATCTTCATCCCTTTTTTCACTAAACTTTGTAACCAAATTATTCTCATTGATATTCAATACACCAAATCTTGCATTAGGCTTTACAGCAGAAACAGTACAAAATTTATTATTTACCTTATGAAACTCTAATAAAGAATTAATATTAATATCAGAAACTCCATCTCCATAGGTTAGGAAAAAATTATCCTCATTTATTAAATGCTCAATTTTTTTAATCCGACCACCAGTAAGAGTGTTTTCTCCTGTATCGACTAACTCGATATTCCATTTCTCACTAACATTAGAATAATAATTAATAGCATTATTTGATAAATTAACACTAATACTAGAATTATTAATTAAATAATTAACAAAAAAATCTTTAATTACTTGTCCCTTATAACCAAGACATATAATAAAATCATTATATCCATAAAAAGAATAAGTCTTCATTATATGCCACAAAATTGGCTTCCCGCCAATCTCTACCATGGGTTTAGGTCTTATATCCGTTTCTTCAGATAATCTTGTACCTAATCCCCCTGCAAGTATTACTACTTTCATATTATTATATTTATAAATTATCTAAATGCTACAAGATGCGAAAAATCAACCCATTTGTGCTTGAATCCATTTTTTAGCAATATATTTTCAACAATTTTCTCGGGTGAATTAATTCCCCTCTCATTTAATATTTTACTATGTAATTCAATCCCTATAACTTTTAATTTTTGATTTGCTAAAAGTAAACTGGCGCCATTTAAAACTTCTATTTCATAACCTTCAACGTCAATTTTAATTGCATTTAGAACCTCAATTTCTTCTAAAAAAGAGTCTAAAGTCCTACAATGAATCCAGTTGCCCTTATCATTTGAACTTTTAGAAAGTCTACTGTTAGCCCCAATTTCATCTTCGCCTTGCGATAAAAAAAGTTTAGTTTCTGTTTCGCCAATTGCTACATTGAAAGGGAAAATATTAGTATTTTCTTTCGTATTAAATCTGAGCTTTTCAAAGTTAATAATAGAAGGTTCAAATGAAAAAACCTTACCGCTTTCACCAACTAGTTTTGAATAAATATTTGAATAATAGCCAATATTCGCGCCGACGTCATAAACAACAAAATTTGACAATATTTTAGAAGAAAATAAATCATCAAAATATTGCTCATATTTTTTATTACTATATATTAGTTTAAATAACAACTTATTTAAACCGAGGCTTCTAGTTATTTGTCTTAGAAAGAAAAGTTTTCGGATCATTATATTAAGAATTAAAATTAAAAAAAGTAAGATTGCTTAGTATATTTTTTCTTGTTTTAAACAAGACAATTAATCTGCCATTCCCATTATTTAAGAAATCATATATTAATTTTTTGTCTATAGTACCTTGACTAAATGCAGAAAAACAATTTATTTCGACCTTAAGAGATGAAAAGGAATGGAAATTAGAGAGAGGGATTTGTATAACATCAATTGTATTTAAATTTTGACTTATTAATTCAATTGTTTGCTCATCTGTAAGAGAAGTAGTTAGTCCGATTTTTTTTATAACACCATTGGCTTTTAAATTATATAAATAATTCATTACATCTTTGTTATTCAAATAATATTCAATTTTGTTGTGTATAAACAGCACATCTAAATAATTAGTATTTAGATTTTTTAAACTTGTTTCAACACTTTTATTGATTTCTTCTATTGATAAAGGATTTTCAATATGAGAACTGTTTCGCTTGGCAAGAATATTCTCAATAATTGGAAAATTAAATACAAATCTAGCAAAAGGAATAAGTAATTGAACTATCACATTCTTTTTTTGATGACCTAATCCAAATTTTGTCGATAAAATAATTTTATCTCTTTCTGTGTAGGATTTACCAATAATTTTTTCTGCTAGTCCTGCTCCGTATAAGGGTGATGTATCAATATAATTAACACCAAGTTCCAATAAACCCTTAATAATTGATTCTGATTCAGAAGGTGAAACTCTACTTCCATAAGCAGAAGTGCCTATACCAATTTTACTTAAATAATTATCTTTCAATTTCCCTTTTTATTAAATTTATATCCAAGTCATATTCAAATTTAAAATACTCTTCCAGAGACATCTGATTATTTTTCATTCCCCTTTTTGCTTCTTCAATTTTCAAATCAACCAACAATCTATACCATAAACACTGCATAAAAGTCCAAACAAATCCCCTTTTACCTTCTAAAAATGCCCCTTGAATAAAATATCGAATAATAAAAAATAAAAATGGCCTAATAAATATTGGTAATTTTAAATATTGAATTTTAAACCATTTTCTTCTGTTTTCACTTTTATTAGAAAATAGAAGGTTAAATTCATTAAGGTTCTTTGCTTCATTTTTAAAAAGTAAAACATCGACAGCTTCTTTAGTTGCATAATTATTATGCTTATTTATCCACCAAGTTATATTATTTAAATTATAATCAATAATATCCCCAGCTATTGTTATGATCTCTCCATTTAGAACAACCATTCTTTCATCCATCCACTTTGCTTCACACCTAGCTAAGCCCTTTCTCCAAAGCTTTATGTGATAAATTGGACTCATACCCCCTCCCATAAAATACATTAATCTATTTATTCTTATAGCAGTAGTAGCTTTATTTACTTTAGGCAACTCTGCAACAAGATTATCAATTAAACTTGGGGTAAGATATTCATCAGCATCAATCCGCAGAACCCAATCAGTTTCAATCTTAGAATTATCCAGAGCCCAATTAAATTTTTCGGAAAAAGTAGTCCAATTCTTGAGATAATAATTTGCACCAAAATTCAAAGCAATTTCTTTGGTCTTATCTGTTGAATATGAATCAATAACGTTAATGACTTCAACAATATCTTTCAAAGAACTTAAACAGCGCTCTAAATGTATTTCTTCATTATACGTACAAACAATTGCTGTTATAGATAGTCTACGACTCATTGGAATCATTAATAAGATATTTCTTTATAAAGTCTTCAATTAAAGGGAATAATGACGCTGTTGGATTAATTCCTCCTACTCTTGGGAGAATTCCAGTATTAACAATTAATAAATTATCAAAATTCTCATAAAAATCCTGTACCGTAGAGTGTTCTTGGAATAAATTATATGGATGATATGTGTCCTCTAATTTAATAGAAGTTGGGTCAGAATAAGTCTCTTTAAATTTAACATTATTAGCTTTTAAATAACCCCTCAACAATTCCTTTATTTTGATTATCCCTAAAGTCAATTTTGCGCTTTCGAGAGCTTCTAAATCAAAAGTTCTACATCCGAATTTATCTAACTTATCTGTTAACGCCATAGAAGAAATATCAGTGTGACTTTCTATATCTACTTGAAAATACCAGACATTCTTATGGACATATAATCTTCTTAATATAAAGAGTTCAAATACAAATCTGAGTACATAAGGAAAATCAATTACCACATTAAAAATCGACTTAAAAGAAAAGTTTCCTTTAAACAATAAAGATTTAAGATTTTGAAAAAAAAGAAAATTTTGATTGTATATGGGGTGAATAAAAAAAGAAAGCCCATCAATTTCCCCAATTAATCTATTAGTAACCAAAGAATAATCATGGTTAAAATTAAATGTAAAATCAAATTGACCAATCTTTGTTGGACCATTTACTTCAAAAATTCTACTAGAAAAATGATCTGAAAATTTAATTTTTAAGTCAGGAATAATTCCTGAATCGATTAATATTCTAGATGCTTCAAATGCCCCTGTTGTTAAAAAGTAATAATCGGATACTATGGTTTTCTCCATACTATCATGAAAATAATTGACTTTTTCAATTTTCTGGCCAGAAACGGATAAACTGATTACACGCGCATTAGAAATAATTCTAACATTCTCCTTTTTTTTTATTTGAAATAAATTAAATAAATTTCTTTTGAAGTAACTTAACCATGTTCCTTTTTTTAGAGCGAAGAACTTATTAGATATTGATTTAGAATAATCAGAACTTATTCTATCTTTAATGCCGAATCTAGCTAATACAGTCGATTTGTATTTTACATTAATATCAATTAATGTTTTTAAAAAAACACTTGGCTTGGAGAAATCCATATCTTCAAAGAATAACAATTGTCCTCCCCATTTCGAAGAACTTCCTCCAAAGCCAAAATATCTACCTTTTTCTAAAGCTGCATAATTTAAATTATTTTCTTTATGTGCAGAGAATCCAATGGAGGATTCATCCATAATTTTTGATCCTCCTACTTCTAATATCGTAATATCAAATTTACTTGGATAATCCGCCAAAACATTGGCGATGTAACTTCCATAAGTACCTGAACCTAATATACAAATTGATTTTTTATTTTCCACGTCTAAACTTTTTACTCTTGATCAAAGAGAACACTCTCATAATTAGGCTTAATAACAACGAAATTCGCCAATACAGCGATTTAAATACACTATAACTATCCCTAGTGAAATTCTCCCCATGCCTCCTATATACTAACGAAATTCTATAATCAAAATAAACACAACCAAATAAATCACAAATCATACCAATCCAGATGTCATGCATAGGGATATCCTTGGGGAAAGGTAATACTAAAGACTTGACATCTTCGGTAAATGCTAAACAACATCCTATATAACTATTTTTTTTCAAATTCTTAAATACTCCCCTACTTGCTTTTAAATACTTAAGCATAGAGGGATAAATAATTTCTCCATTTGAATCTATCCCTTCTGCATCCATAACCAATAGATTAAAAGATGTATTCTCTGTAGAATAAAAGTATTCTTTAATTATTTCTACACGATTATCAACCCATATATCATCTTGATCAGACAAAACAATAATATCCTTAGTTGAATATGAAATTGCTTTTTCAAAATTAAAAATAGGGTTAAAAAATCCCATATACTCATATAATCTAATTCTTGAATCAGTAAATCCTTTAATTATATCGACTGTATTATCAATAGAACCATCATCACAAATTATTAATTCATCATTATCTCCTAGCTGAGATAGTATACTACTGATCTGGTCAAAAATATATTTACTGCCATTATATGACGCTAAACAAACTGATAAATTCACTATTATATTTTTTTAATTATTAATATTGCTTAACCACAAGTAATATTTGTATAAATTTTCTTCAATATCAGAATGTATTGTATGCCCAAAATTACTCAAAGACGAACTAACGGGATGCATTGAAACAAAATTATTTACTAAATCACCCCTACCTTCCGAAATATTTGGAATAAAATCTTTGCTATATATTTTGTTAAGAATTTTATACCCAATCTCTATAGCTAAAGCAATCTTTACTGGCTTATAATTAGATATATTAACTATAATATTTGAAGTACTTATATTGATATTATTTATAATTGATAATGTTGATTTACATACATCATCAATAGCTACAAAATTCCTTTCATCAAGAACAGAATTAAGTTTAAATAAATGATCATTTGTTATATATTTATTGTGAAGGTCAAAAAAAAGTTGCTTTTTTAACCCTATTCCATATACACTAAATAATCTAAGAATAACAAATTTATCTGGACAAACATCTGCCAAAATAGCATTTTCAACTTCACATTTTAACCGCCCATATAATGTATTATTTTGCTCATTTGGAAAAAAAATTTCTTCAAAATCATAATTATATCCGCAAGCTGCTGCAGAGGAATATTGAATAAGAAATAAAGAATATCTCTTTACAATTTTAATAACGCTATTTATATGTTGAATTTCGTTAGTATACTCATTTTGATTATTCTCCAATAAGGAAGGATGGCCAATGCCTGAGCAATTTAACAAATACTTAATATTGTTACTATTTTGGAGAAAAAGCTGGAGTTCATTAATATTTTTCCGATTAAATATAAAAGCTTTAAATCCACAACTAATAAGGAAATTGAAAATAGATTTTCCTATATAACCATCTCCAATTATAACAATTTTAAAATCGCTATTCATATATAGCTAATTCTACGTCACGTAAATATTTTTTAATTTCACCACTCGATTCAAGCAGTCTTTTACCATTTTTATCAAGACTCTCTCGGTAAGCCATGTATTCAAATTCAGACAATTCAGCAATCTTATAATTATTTATAATATCAAAAATGTCATTCCTTAAAAAAAATAAATTATTGCCTGTAGAATTTGTTAAAAACAACTTATAGCCTTTTCTCTCCATGGCTTTAATCCATAAATTGTATGAACATCCATATACCGTTCCTGACTCATGAAAGTTATACCTGTAAAAATTTTGATCATAAGGTACAGTACAACAATTAATCGCACCGAAAATACTATTATATTCTACAACAAAAACTTTGGGCCTATCATTGATATTTTCAAAAACATAATAATCAACTCCATCAATATCTAGGGATATTAAATCAAAATCATCAACATTCATTTTATCCCTTAAAGAATTCAATAAACTACTAATATTATCTCTATTTACCCAACTAGCTAATGTAGAGACATGTTCTAGATAAGAAATTTTATCCGACATAACATAATCCATATTTTTTTTGTCTCCATCAATTAGGCCTACGTTTAAATGAAATATTCTTGTAGCCAATCTAAGATTAGATTGTCGCCAATTTTCAGTACCGACCTCAACTACATTTTTTAACTTCAATAAATGACACAAAAATAAGATTACACCATCTTCTCCCCCCTGTGAAAATCCATTAAATTCAATATTAAATTTAGTTACCTTACTTGGATCAAGAAGTAGTAAATTATTTAAATGAATTCTAGCCAATAATTCGATGTTATTAGAATTAGAATTGAGTAAATCTTTGAGAAGAAATTTAAGTTTATTAAGCATAATTAATTTATTTAAAAAAAACGATTAGATAGATGACGATGTGGAACTCTATAACAATAATGCAAATCGTTTACATTTTCGCAAACAGGCGTTGATTTAAGTAACTTTGCTGGTACACCTCCATAAACAGAAAATGACTCTACATCACGATTTACAACAGAATTAGCGGCTATAGTAACATAGTCCCCAATTTTAACCCCGGGCAAAATAGTAACATTTGCACCAAATGAGCATCTCATTCCAATATAGACATCGTTAGGGTCGGAATCGCGATTCCATGGCAAAAAATTTTCAGGTGTGACTGGACTTACTGAATGATTTTGAGCAACTATAGTTAAACGTGGGCCAAATAGACACTCTTTAGATATAAAAATATTCCCATTCCCAGATGCAATCCAACTATTTTTACCTACGGATACTCCTTTATCAATACAAATACTACCTTCTTTACCGGTGGATAAACTCCCCCAGTCACCAATAAATGATGTACGATTTATTGAAATATTCCCCAACATATGGACACCTCTCCCCTTATAAAAACCATTGAGCAGCACAACTAATTTAATTATAATTAAATTATAAAAGCTTATTAAATAAGTAAATGAAATAAACTTCATATGATATTATTTTCCAAATAATAGTCAGTCAAACTATTTTTAACTTCTAAAGATTCCAAACATTTAATAACAATATAGTCTTCGGTTAAAACCGTATCATCCAGAGTGACCCACTTTAAAAAATCCACAGTTTGAGGAGTAAAAATGGTAGGAAACCAAGAATATTTTTGGGTTATTAAAAACAAATTTGATGCAAATAATAAATCATTATCTGTAATAGCAAAGTCATCACAATTAGTTAAAAATCTAGAAAGCTGTTCCTCTTGGGTGAATACAAATTTCTTCAATTCAGGACAATTATATACATAATTTATAGATAAAAACATCGTTTGTTTTTTCATCATTATAGATTCTAATCCAATTGTACTACTCCAAACAAAGACTCCTTTAGAAGAACTAATCAAATCATAAGAATTTACTTCTTGAATAGACGTTAAAAAAACTAATCGATTAGGATATTTAGAATCAAAATCACTGAAAAACTCGTTTAAAACAAAATTAGACTTACCCCACCATTTCCGTTCATCAGGATGCTGCCTAATTACAAGCTTATCAATGGAATTTACTAAAAAGTATTCTACAAAAGATTTGATTGAGTTAAGATAATTGAAACCCCTAAAGTCCTTAACAAAAGCAGCGCCATCCCAAACTATATTTAAAAATAATACAAAGTAACTCTCTGTTATTTCGTACTTCCCAATGGATGCAGTTGCTTGAAACTGAAATACATACTTTGGATTTTTACGATTTTCAAGCAAATCTTTGGCCTCAGTTAAGCACAAATTAAAATCATTTTGAGATTTAGCAAATAACAAAGACATGCTTTTATCAGAAATAAACTGATTTTTAGAAGCAATCCCACAATTACAAATTGAAATAAATTGAAACCCAGAGTCTATAGTTGAATAATTTACATTAAACTTATCTGCAATACGTACTAATAAACCTGAAGTACCCAAACTCCCTCCAGGAATTACAAATGAATAATCATTATATTCTTCAAATAAAAATATAACCTTTAAATAGTTTTCAGATAACTTTTTTAAATAATTTAAACGAAATATTTCAGTTCTTTCATTATGAACTTCACCCCGAAAAGTAGCAACTAAATTTTCATATACTATATCATTAAATATGCCAGAATAATCATCTAAAATAGAACTCGTAGATTCAGGGAAATCCGTCAGTTTATAATAATTTACTCTGAGTAAATTGAGTGAAATTTTTAAAATAAAACAGTTTATTTTATAAGATAAGTCATACTCAATATCATCAAAAATATACGTCACTTTATTTTTTCTAGAATTAAGAAATGCCCCTAATTTAAGAAAATAAAAAGGCGTGGCACTAAAGTGCCATGGAGAAACAATTAAAACAAATTTAGACCTGTCGCATAAATCATTCCTATTTACAAAAATATTAGATCTAATATTTTTGTAAACAAACAATATATTATAATAAATAAATCTAAATAAATTTAACATAATACATAAAAATGATTAGAGCCATAATAAAAATAATAAAAGTTGAGGCAATAGAATTAATTGACTCATTAACGTTTCTGCCTTTAATATATGTTGATATAAAAAAAAATACACTTAATAAAATTTGAACATCAAAAATATAATCTATACTGAATTCATAAAAATTCATATATGCAATAGCTCCTGCAAAAAGCAATATTAATAAAAGATATATGTTCTTTAGAACATAATTTTTATACTCTTTCTGAATATTTAGATTCTCAATTAAACTTAAGTTCCAAATGAAATTTGAAACAAAGAATAAAATAAAGTAGTAAAAAATTTTCGAGAAACTAGATGGGAAGAAAAAATGAAAATAAAAATAAAAGATACCTCCAAAAGATATTGAGGTTACAATGTGAAACAAAAGAAAATAATATTTGATTTTGTTATCAGAACCCTCACTATTATTTAGAAAAATTCTATTTAAAATAAATTTATTAAAGGAAGATACGAGAATAAATGAAATGCCTGAATAAATCAATGCAAAATTGATTTGAGAAAATTCGATTTTATTCAATACTTTTTGTTGAATAAATAAAGGTAAAGATCTAATGATTACTACGTGACAAACGTTCAATACATATAAAGAAATTGATTCCTTTATATATAATTTATTAAAAATAGGTCTCTTAAAAAATCCGGCGGTGCCAGATAATATAATAATAGTAAATAATAAAGAACATATTAAATTAGATAAAAGTAAAATATTTAGATTAATCCGGAGAAAAAATGTGACTGTAAATAGGAGTACTATATATGCTAAAATAAACGAGATTTGTAATAAATAGTGTGAATAAATCTTATTGTCAATCCTCAATTTTACGAGCCTAATCGAAACCATAAAACTTAAAATAGAAGAAATGGCTGACGCTAAATATATTTTGAACGAAAATTGAAGAAAAAAATTTAACAAAATTACTGGTACAATACCAATTAATGCCAAACATAATTGTAGTTTGATGACATCTATTTCTTCAACCTTAAGATTGTCTTCACTAAAAAAAAATCTAGAAAAACTACTAATTAATCCAAACTGAAAAATTACAATAAAAATAGAAGAAAGTGTAAGGAATAAAGAAAATTCATTTACGACTTCTTTAGGTAAAATTTTTAACAGAAAAGGCACTACAAATAGTGAATTAATCCCTAAAATAAGGAGATCCGCTAGCGTAATAAATAAAATCGAATTTTTATTAACTATTTTTTTAAACAAAGTAACTAAATGAATAATATTGGGGAATAGATGTATCTGTTATAAATATTTAATTTAACCAAAGCTATTAGTTATCAAATAATCCAGTTCCAGAAACATTATGTCTTAACTTCCATTCGCCATTATTGTCTTTGCCCCATAAATGTGGAGATCTAAACTTATCACATAACTCATGGAAATATTCAGGTTCCATTCCTATATATTCCATAACATCATTAAAATATCTATCCGGAAATTCGCCATCGAAACGATTGACTAATGCAACACCTTCTTCTCTTGTCAAATGTCTATTTCTAATTTCTTGCGAAGCATCGTAAGTTGCTCTACCAATTCCAAATTTTATGAATGTTGTATAAAAATGTAAATCGTCTATTTTATCATCTATTCCGCTATACTTACTGAAAGTACCTTGAGTTCTATGTGGCCTTGCTTTAAAACCAGTATTTTCTACGGCATAATAATACACTTCTTGTGGCGTACACTTCAAGTAATAACCTAAATAGTGAACTTCAATGTTAGCTTTTTCTAAATCTTCAACTTTAGGCGGCAAAAAAGCCATTAAATCACTTAATCTTACGTCGTATTTTTCCATTAATTCTTTAATAGATACCCCCGCCAAAAAAACTTCGTCAAGGTGTTCAAAACTAAAATAAGATTTATCTCTTAGAGAAGTCATATTATCAGCTAAGGGGTTACCATATTCAGCTTCATTCTCTCCATAAAATATTAAATTTATTCCATGTTGTGCGGCAATTTTAGGAGCTAAGTTTTTTTGGCCTAAAATAAACGTTTGGAAAGGATGCATTAAATTCTCAATCGACAATTTAGTAAGTAATTTCATAACCTTACCGTTACGGTAAAAGGAAATATTATCAAAACCACTATCCAACCAATTTTTCCAATTTTGCAAACCATAATCAGTATACAATATTGGTGGCCACGTTACAGTAAGAGGATTCATATTGTATTTATACTTCAAAACATGAGCTTGATAAGCACTGTCTTTACCTCCGCTACCTGGGACTAAGCAATCATAAGAACCGTCATTTTTGCGATGCTTATCCAATAATTTGACTAATTCTTCTTCGCGCATTCCCCAATCAATATTGTCCTTAATTTCTGCAGTTCGACAAGCATCACAAACACCTTCATCATCAAAGTTTATTGTGGTTTTTTTACTGTCTTTTGTATGTTTAAATTCAACTGCTGAAGTTGGTCTTTGATTAGACATAACACATTTTGAACAAAATACAACTTCTTCTGGCAATCCGTAATATGCCTCTAATTTTTTATTTTCTGACATTATAATAAGTTATTAATTAAAGCCCAATTTTTATATATCGATATTCCTTTATCAGCACTTTTTTCAGGATGAAATTGTGTCGCAAAAATATTATTTTTCAAAATCGAGGAACAAAATTCAATTCCATCATAATTTGTAAGAGTCAAAATACAAGTATCATCACTAGGTTTTACGTAATAGGAATGTATAAAATACACAAAATCATTATTATTCAGATCACATAATGCTGTATTATCCCATTCTTGATTTAATTTGAAAATTGTGTTCCATGCAATATGAGGAACTTTAACTTTTCGTTCATCGAAAGTTTCAGGAAAACGTTTTATAATGCCTGATATCAAATCTAAGCCTTTTCCAGCTCCAAACTCCTCACTTTCTGTAAACAACAATTGTTGCCCTAAACAGATTCCGAAAATAGGTGTACCCCTTGTTACTTTATTTTGAATTGCGACGTCTAGTCCGAATTTTTTCAAATTATTCATCGCCTCAATAAATGCTCCTACTCCTGGTAAAATCAATGCGTCTGCATTTAATATATCTTCGCTGTTTGAACTTATTAGAGCATTTATGCCTACAGTGTCACATGCTTGTTTGACACTAAATAGATTACCTAGCTGATAATCAATTATCACTACCTTTTTTAAATTATTATCCATTATAATCTGCAATCAATCTGGTTGCGTTTTAATTCCCTTTTTACATCTTCAATAGAACATAGCTCAAATGTATGAAAACTTCTTTTTTGGTTCAAAAACTCCACATTACCTTCTAAGGCAGAAGCTTGCGATTCATTTTCTTTTATGAAATGATAATGAAAAAGGGATGAAATCATCGCTGAACTTATATTCCCATCTTTTAACACATCTACAACATGATCTTGCTTCCCTGCTCCACCATGTGCAATTACTGGAATTCCAACTATATTCGTAATCATGGATACTAAATCTAAATCGTATCCCTGTCCCGTTCCTTCTTTATCAACGGATGTAATCACAATTTCTCCTGCTCCTAATTCTGCGACTTTTTGAGCCCATTCAAAAACATCGACACCAGTATACTCTCTACCATTATCGGTGTATGCTAAATATTTCCCATTACTCTCTTTAATAGCTTCTATTGCAACTACAATTGTAGAAGACCCAAACATTCGTGAAGCATCTTTGATTAATTGGGGATTCTTTATTGCTGCAGTATTGAGACAAACTTTATCCGCACCCACTCTTAGCACTTCTTTTATATCTGAAATTGACCGCAATCCACCACCAACAGTAATTGGGATAAAAATACTTTTTGCTGTTTCTGAAATAATATCATGCAAACTATTACGCTCATATAGAGAAGCTACGACATCCATAAACATTAACTCATCAGCACCTTGATCATAATAGTATTTAGCAAAGTCTGAAGGCTTGCCTAACACACGTAAACCCTCCAGATGAATACCTTTCACTAAATTAGGACCTTTAATATCTAATCGCGGTATAAGTCTAACTGTTTTCATTTTTTAAATAAAATTCTGCTAATGTCCAATCTGCTAATGTATCTATGTCAACACTTCGCTCTTCGGGCATTATTATTTTTTTTACATTTTTCAATTCAGAAATTCTTGATTTTTTAATCGATTCCACATTTATCAAATACATTGATCCATTAAATGCATAAACTTCAGGGCAGTCTTGTCTTCTTTCAAAATCCCCTACTTTACTTTTATTTAGAAACCCATTACAATTTTCTTCAAAAAGCGTAAAATATGGATTTTCTTTCGCCAATTTAACACTAACTACCATGTCTATATCAAAGTTGTACTCCTTGATTAAGCGAGTAAAATCATCTTGAATTCTAAAAGGTGAGGTGGGTTGTAATAATAATACTGCATCAAATGTTTGATTTAGCTTTTCATACTGATTTATTGCATGAATAATTACATCATGGCTAGAAGCATTATCATTTGCTAACTCTTCTGGCCTAGTGAATGGAATTGATATTCCTTTAGATTTAGCAATTTCAATAACGGCTTCATCATTGGTAGAAATACACAATTCGTCATCAAACTTTAAATTATTCAAAGCAAAATCAATTGAGTACTCAATCAATGGTTTGTCACCTAAAAATTTAATATTCTTACCTGGTAAACCCTTGGAACCTTTTCTAGCAGGTATTAGATATAAAATTCTCATTGAAATTTAATATTATTAATGTCAATTTGAGCCTTTTCAAAATCTTCATGCTTACCTACATCTAACCAATAGCCTGAAAATGGAAATGAAATAATTTTTTTATTTTGATTAAGCAGTTCTTCCATTAAATCAGTAGCATTATAAAATTTACTTTTTGGAATCAAGTGAGTCATCTCTTTCTTCATCAAATAAATACCACCGTTTGAATAATAAGTATAGGTAGGCTTTTCTTTGAAACTTTTCACCTCACCTTTTTCGGTTTCTAATACAGCATAAGGTATGGCTACCTGATATGGAATAGTCAATACAGCCAAATCTGCACCTTGCTTAATAAATTCTAAAAAGAATTGTTCGTAATCAATATTTGTAAGTAGATCAGAATTCGTGATTAACACATAATCATGCTTGAAATTTGATATTTGAGCAACAGCACCAATAGTTCCTAATGGTTCATTTTCCCAAACATATTCAATGTTGATGTTTTTTTGTTTTCCTGATCCAAAATAACATTCAATTTGTTCGCCTAAATATTTTACCGACACCCAAAAATCATCGATTCCATACATAGCTAACCGGTTCAAATTGTGTTCCATTATGGGCTTATTCCCAATTTTTAATAAAGGTTTTGGCATAGTATCAGTTAATGGTTGTAATCTCTGACCTCTACCTCCTGCCATAATCACAGCATCAATTGGCAAATATGATTTTATATATCTAAAATTAATCACATTAATGACAACATCATTATCGTCTAAAACAGGAATTACTCTGTATTCTTCTTCTCGGTATTTGATAATTTTTTGAATATCATAATTTCCTTTTCTTATGTATCTAGGATTCGGCTGGATAATTTCTTCGATTTTACTTTCTACTGTAAAATCATTTAATAAACCACGTCTCACATCACCATCCGTTAATGAACCAATTAATTTGTCATTATCATCAACAACAAATAAAATAGCATCCTGCGATAAATCATTAAGTACGCCTAGCGCCTGTTTTATAGTGCTCCCGTTTAAGATTAAATGTTCTTTATAGGATCTCATTGAATTGCTTGATCTGGTTTGTAATTAAATCGGCTGAATGTTTATTGTAATATTTATTTATACCATCAAATTTGTTGTTAACAAGTGCTTTGTCAACTGCTTCAACTATATTTTGATAGTTAAATGAGGCATTTATAATATTGTCACTTTGCAAACGCCCTTTTTGCCTTTCACCAACATTCACAACATATTTACCAAAAGAGGCTGCCTCAATTATGCCACTAGAAGTATTGCCAATAAGCACTTTGGAATAATACATCGCACTAAAATAGTTTTCCTTTCCAAAGTTTTCTACACACAATACCCTCTCAGGGAATTCTTCTTTCAATTTCGCTATTTCTTTTCTATAAACTGATCCCATCGTATCAGCATTAGGCATTGTTATAACTAAAAATAGCTTTTCAGCAATTTGAGAAAGAGCTAATCTCATTTCAAGTGCATATTCTTTATTTAATTGCGTAGCAATAGTCTCAGGGTGAAAAGTTACTAGGGCAAATTCTTGGTTTAGTATTTTAAATCGACCGTAAAAAAGTGATTTTTCAATAGGTTTAAAACTTTCGATACCATCTAAACTTAAGGATCCTACTGTATGCACTCCATTACTACTGCCAATTAGTTCTGTGATTTTTTCAGAAAATGATGATGCTGCAGTAAAATGTAATATAGAAGCAATTGTAATTTGATGTCGATAAATATTATCAATGGCACCTAATGTCGTTTCTCCTCCATGAATATGAGCGAATTTAACACCATATGGAATACCTGCTTGGACAGCAGCACTCATTTCAAATCGATCACCTAGACAAAATACTAAATCGTATTTATTTGACTGCCAAAAATCAGCAAATTTGACTGCAGTTAATCCATAAGAGGTTGCAATAGATTGCTCATCATCATTTGACAATATTGAGGAGATTTTGTGAATAACACTATATCCATTTAGTTCAATTTCATTAATTGTAAATCCATGAAATTTTGACAAATGAGTCCCAAAAGCAATTATTTCTAATTCGAAAAAAGAATCATCCTTAAGCTTTGAAAGTAAAGGTAAGTAAATCCCATAATCTGCTCTTGAGCTTGTCAATACTCCTATTTTCATCGCAAGTCCGATAAACTTAATTTATCAAATTTATATTTATTAACAGAAAGTTTTTTTCCTATTATACTTTCCCAAATCATTGGAGAAATACCATCACCAGGTCTCAGGGCTATTAAATCACTTTCTGTAATTATATGTCCATTCGACAAATCATTTGCTAAATGAATACTTTTTCTGGCAATATTTATATTTTTTGTTTCGCTTTCACTAGGGGTTTTTATTCCATTACCACTTATTGCTAATTCAATATTTCTTATCGCTTCAACCATCGATTTCAACTCATTTGGCTCTAAAGATGCAACGTGATCTGGTCCTGGTAAATTTCTGTTTAAGGTAAAATGCTTTTCAATTATTGTAGCTCCCAATGCAACTGCAGCTATAGGCACTTCAATTCCCAAAGTATGATCAGAATAACCAACATTAACTCCAAATTTTTCTTTTAAGGTCAACATTGCCTTCAGATTAACATCTTTCAATGGTGTTGGGTATTCTGTATTACAGTGCAAAATCGAAATTTGATTTTTTGTAAGTCCATATTTTAAAAGTACTGAAATTGCCTTTTCAATTTCATCCTCAGTACACATTCCAGTAGACATTATAGTTGGTTTACCACATAAAGCTATGGCCCTTAGGTATGGAAAATTTGTTATTTCACCACTCGGAATTTTAAATAATGGCAAAGATAATTGGTTAAGATAATTTACTCCATCAACGTCAAAGGCAGTAGAGAAAAATTTTATTCCTCTTTCTTGACAATAAGAAATTAATTCTAAATGATTCTCATTTGATAATTCTAATTTCTTAAGCATTGCAAATTGAGAATTATCTCCGTCATTAATATTAACTATTTGATAATTCGCTTTTTTCGCATCAGGGCTAACTAGTTTTTCCGCTTTAAACGATTGAAATTTAATATAATCTACCCCAGCTTTAACAGCTTCATCTACAAGTTGCTTAGCTAGATTTAAATCCCCATTGTGATTCACACCTGCTTCTGCAATTATAATTGTATGTTTACTCATATACCTAATTTATCGCCGACTTTTAAAACAATATTTGATTCTATTTCAAAAATTTCTATAAAACTATCGGCAGTCTTAACTAAAAATCCTTCCTTTGTCTTAGCTAATAATTGTCCTGGAGTACAAATATATTCTGGCGCTTGTTCGATTAACCTTGCTTTGTTTATCCTAATTTGATTTCCATTTAATGTGGTAGAAGCCATAGGTCCAGGCTTATTTATTGATCTAATAAAATTAAAGAGATTTCTCGAAGACTGATTCCAGTATATTATCTCATCACCTATTCCTCTTCTGCCACAATAAAAACCTACTGGATGGATTGTATTTTGTACTATTCGTATTGAATTACCATCTTGAATTTCCTTAATAGCTTTATATAAAATCGAAGCACATTCTACATAAGCAATTTCAAGTAACGAATTATAATCATCCTCATCTGAGATGGGATAACACTGCTGCTTTATAATATCTCCAGTGTCAATTCCTTCATCAACATAATGAACGGTAATACCAAATTCTTTTTCATCATTAATTAGCGCCCAATTCAATATATTTCTACCTCTGTAAAATGGGAGCTTACCCACATGACAATTTATTACTCCTAATTTAGGAACATTTAGTATTAAAGATTTAAAAATTTGATTAAAACTCATCGAAACAAACAAATCCACATTGTATGATTCTGCAGTTTCGATAAATTCATTAGAATTAATTCTAACAGGCATTAAATAATCAATTTTATGTCTTATTGCAAAATCTTTCAGCGTATTATCATTTGTATCTGAACGAGGAACAATAAAAAGAATTTCAATTGTTTCATCTTTAATAAGCTTTTCAAAAGCTTTATGAGACCAAGGTCCATCTGCAAAATATCCTATTCTTATTTTTTTCATCTTTTATCTCACACTACTTGGGATATTAACTATTCTATCTTCCAAATACATGGCATTTATCTGCGCATCTTTTTGAAAGCCGGAATACAATGGAGATTTAAAAATCAATTGCCAAATTGGCCTTGTCATTACGCCATTCTCATTAGTCACTTTCAAAAAAGACTCTCTTTCATTTTTGTTTTCTAATTCCACACACATTAGCCAATAATTGGCTTTAGTATGTGCCAATTCAGTACGAAAGTAAATTCCTTTGGACTTAAAAAATGAATTATACTGCTGTGCCAATGATCTCTTGTTTTCAATAAACGAATTAAGTTGCTCTAATTGAGCGCAAGCTAATGCGGCATTAAGATTTGGCATTCTGTAATTATACCCAATCTCATCATGAACGTATTCATAAGGATGAGGAACTTTTGCAGTAGTCGTTAAATGTTTTGCCTTAATTCCTAACTCAACATCATTAGTTACAATAGCTCCGCCACCACCACTTGTTACGATTTTATTTCCATTAAAAGAAAATACTCCCAATTTGCCAAAACTTCCAATAGGTTTCGAATGATATTCACTTCCAATGGCTTCTGCTGCATCTTCCACCAGAGGAATATTCCATTTGTTGCATACTTTCAATAATTCATCTAAATGCACTGGAAATCCAAACGTATGCATAGGCATACACGCGGCAATTTTTTTATTCGTTTTCTTGTTGTAGCAAATTCCATTTCGCATCTCCCCAAATTCTTCCAAAAAAGCTTCGACAGCATTTGGAGAAAGCCCCATGGTGTCTATATCAACATCAATAAAAATGGGAGCTGCTCCATTATAAATTATCGCATTTACTGTAGCTATAAACGTTAGTGCTTGAGTAATAACTTCATCTCCGGCACTAACGCCAGTAAGTCTCAAAGCAACTTGTAAAGCTGATGTTCCATTTACTACAGCTATTGACTTATTTGTCCCAGAAATAGAAGACATCATTACCTCGAACTTATCAACATAGGCGCCAACTGACGAAACAAAAGTAGAGTCTATCGTATCTAAAACATAATTCTTCTCGTTTCCTAAAAATCGAGGCTCATGTAATGGGATAAACGCTTTATTATCAAATTGGTTTTTGATGAAACCAATTACTTCAGAATAATTAGACATTATAAATGTCAGATTTATATTGTTGCAAATTTTCCTTTTTAGAAAACCAATCAACTGTTTCAGCTAAGCCCTCTTGTAGGCTATAATTTTGTTTCCAGTCAGTGAACGATTTCAATTTCTCATTTGATCCAAATAATCTAAAAACTTCTGACTTTTCTGGTCTTAGCCTGATTGAATCCGAAACAATCTTAGCCTTCGGATTTATTTGATTTATTAATAACTGTGCTAATTCGCCTATGGTAATTTCCGATTGAGTAGCGATGTTAACTTCGTGCCCGATTAGTTTTTCACATTCTGCAATTTTCAAAAATCCATTTACCGTGTCTTTAACAAAAAGTAAATCTCTTGTCGGTGTAACATCGCCTAGCTTTATATCTTCAATTCCACTTAATAACTGAGAAATAATAGTTGGTATAACTGCCCTAGCAGATTGTCTAGGACCAAACGTATTAAATGGTCTAACAATCGTCAAAGGTAAATCAAAAGATCTATAGAATGAATCAGCAATTGCATCTGCGCCAATTTTTGAAGCCGAATAAGGTGATTGAGGCTGCTTGGGGTGCAGTTCTGTTATAGGTACAAATTGAGCAGTTCCATAAACCTCTGACGTAGAAGTGACTAGGATTCGGCTAATTTGATTGTCTCTTGCAGCTTGAATAATATTAAGAGTACCTTTAACATTGGTATCAATGTATGAATCAGGAGAGTGATAGCTAAAAGGAATAGCAATCAAAGCTGCAAGATGAAATACAATATCAACACCTTTCATAGCCTCTCTTACACCATTCGGATCGCGAATATCGCCAGCAAAAAATTCAATCTTGTTTTTAGTTTCTGCAGGAATTGAATCTAACCAACCATATGAATTAAAAGAATTATAATATACAAAAGCTCTTACATCATATCCCTCGTGAATTAATGCTTCAGTTAAATGTGATCCTATAAATCCGTCAGCACCTGTAATTAAAACTTGTTTCTTTTGCATGGACATTTAGCAATAATTATTTTGAAATAAATTCTTTAGGCAACTTGTTCCACTCACTTGGTGGCAATGCTTTAAAGTAATCGTAGGTTTTCTTCAACCCTTCTGCTCGATCTACCTTAGGCTCCCACCCTAAAATCGTTCTTGCTTTGGTGATATCTGGTTGTCTTTGTTTAGGATCATCCACCGGCAATTCCTTGTACACGATATTCACAGTGGATCCTGTTAGCTTCAATACTTCCTCTGCAAAATCCTTTAAACTAATTTCATTCGGATTACCAATATTTACTGGTTGTGTGTACTCACTTAATAACAATCTATAAATGCCTTCTACTAAATCATCCACGTAGCAGAAGCTTCTTGTTTGTGAACCATCGCCAAATACCGTCATGTCCTCGCCTCTTAATGCTTGACCAATAAATGCTGGTAATGCTCGTCCATCATTCAGACGCATTCTTGGCCCATAGGTGTTGAAGATGCGGATGATTCTTGTTTCTACTTGGTGGAAGGTGTGGTAAGCCATCGTGATGGATTCCATATATCGTTTTGCTTCATCATACACCCCTCTTGGACCCACTGGATTTACATTGCCCCAGTATTCCTCGGTTTGCGGATGCACTAATGGATCTCCGTATACTTCACTTGTACTTGCTACTAGTATTCTTGCTCCTTTTGCTTTTGCTAAACCTAAACAATTATGTGTACCCAATGCACCCACTTTTAATGTCTGGATAGGAATCTTTAAATAATCTATCGGACTTGCTGGGGATGCAAAATGTAAAATATAATCCAAGCTTCCTTCTATCTCAATATATTTTGTGATATCATGATGGATGAATTCAAAATTTGGATTCGATCTTAGGTGCTCGATATTCATCAAGTCACCCGTGATCAAATTATCCATCGCAATTACATAGTAGCCTTCCTTGATAAAACGATCACACAAATGCGATCCTAAAAATCCTGCAGCTCCTGTAATTAATACTCTTTTTTGACTCATGTTGTTGCTTGTTGATTCGTACTTTTTATTGATTGAGTCTTATTTTGTCTTGATTGATTCAGCTCTACCAATACTCTCATAATGGTACCCTAGTTCCCTCATCTTGTATACATCAAATAAGTTTCTACCATCAAATATGATCTTGTGTTTGATCTCCTTATCCATGCGCTCAAAATCGGGTGTTCTAAACTCACTCCACTCAGTGGCAATAATCAATGCAACGGCATCTTGTAAGGCCTCATATTGATTGGCTGCATATTTTATCTTGTCTCCAATCTGCGCTTGCACATTTGGCATCGCCTCAGGATCATAAGCAGTAATGGTTGCACCCATCGCTGTCAAAGCTTCTATGATACTCAAAGCTGGCGCTTCTCTAATATCGTCTGTATTGGGCTTAAACGCTAGTCCCCACAATGCAATTTGTTTGCCTTGTAAATCTCCATTGTAATAAGCCTTGATCTTTTCTACTAAATGTAATTTTTGATTGGCGTTCACTTTCTCCACCGCTTTTAAAATCTCAAAAGCATAATTCACTTCATCTGATGACATAATTAAAGCTTGTACATCTTTTGGAAAACAAGATCCACCATAACCAATGCCTGGGAATAAAAATCTTTTTCCGATTCTTTCATCTGATCCAATCCCTCTTCTCACCATGTCCACATCCGCGCCCATGCGCTCACATAGTTGTGCAATCTCGTTCATGAAAGAGATCTTAGTAGCAAGAAAACTATTCGCTGCATACTTCGTTAACTCAGAACTAC
>Ga0247844_1002766_pt1 | contig 27745 bp, 30 predicted proteins | sample LaCtaG_FD_192421 | JGI IMG/M metagenome (GOLD analysis project Ga0247844, IMG submission 192421) | Freshwater microbial communities from meromictic Lake La Cruz, Castile-La Mancha, Spain - LaCruzMarch201714.5m_1 | ecosystem: Environmental > Aquatic > Freshwater > Lake | place: Spain: Castile-La...
AACCTGGCCTATCTGCACATGATGCGTGCGGACTTCTTCCAGGTGCAAAAGGGTGACGTAATGACCGTGGCGCGTGAAAAGTACAAAGGCGTGCTGATCGGCAACATGGGCTACACCGCCGAAGAGGCTGAGGCAGCCATTTCGGCCGGCAAACTCGACGCCGTTGCCTTTGGCACCAGCTTCCTGGCCAACCCCGACCTGCCCGAGCGCATCAAGGCCGGCGCACCACTGAACGCACCCGACTCCAGCACCTTCTACACACCCGGTGCCAAGGGCTACACTGATTACCCCACGCTGTAAAACGGCTGTCGTTTGCACATTACGGAGATTTAACATGCCCCAACTCAAACTATCGTATTTCGACTTTCACGGCGGCCGCGGCGAGCCCGTGCGCCTAGCGTTGGCCATTGGCGACATTGCGTTTGAAGACCACCGCTTTACCTTTCCCGAGTTTGCCGAGGTGCGCAAGACTGCGCCCTTTGGCCAAGTGCCCTTGCTGGAGGTGGACGGTGTACAAGTCACCCAGTGCGACGCCATCCTGCGCTATGCGGGCAAGTTGGCAGGCCTGTACCCCACCGACCCCTACCAAGCACTGCTGTGCGACGAGGTGATGTACGTGGTGGAAGAGGCCAACGTCAAGCTGGGCCCCACTTTTCGCATGACGGGTGAAGAGCAAAAGCAGGCGCGTTTGGCCCTGGTCAACGGCTCCATGCCCGTGTACTTGGCATGGTTGCAAAGCCAGTTGCTGGCCCACGGTGGTGAATACTTTGCCGACAACCGCCTGACCATTGCCGACCTGAAGGTGTTTGTGGAAATGCGCGGCCTCAATTCCGGCCGCCTGGACCATATCCCCGCCGACTTGGTGGAACAGGTAGCGCCCGCGCTCAACGCCCACATGCAACGCATCGCCCAGATCCCGGCCGTGGCGGCGTATTACGCCAAGTTTGGCGTCTGAAGCAAAAAATACTTGCACCAAACCTCTGTGGGCTAGGTTGTGGATAAGCGTGTTCACAAGGGGCCAAAGCCGCGCCCCGCTTGGCTTGCCAGGGCCTGCCTTGTTTTTAAGCACAACAGGGTGGTGTAACTTTTTGGTGTGTCGCGTGTGGTACAGCAGCGCAACAGGGCAGCAATGTAAGAAGAAACGGTGTTTTGCGACCAACAGATACCGTTATCTATTCTTTATGCCATGCACACACAAATACTTCGCTGGATCACCCTGCTCCTCACCGCGCTTTTTTCCTTGGCCCACGCCGCAGAACCTGTCAGCACGGGTTGGGCCAACAATACAGCCATTGGCGGCAAAGACACTGTTTCGTACTACACACAAATTTCGCGCGCCAGCCACCAAGTTGAGCAGGGAAACTGTAGGTTTGTTGTTCAACACAAAGGTGCAAACTGGCATTTCGCCTCCAAGGCCAGCGCCGAAAAGTTTGCTGCCAACCCAGACGCCTACACGCCCCAGTACAACGGGCACTGCGCCAATGGGCTCTCACTGGAAGAAGGCCTGATCCCCACCGTAGGTGAGGTGTGGGAGATTTTTGCCGACAAGCTCTACCTTTTCTATGGCGAGCGCGGCCGCCAGCGCTGGCTGGCTGGCGATTGGAAGGCCTACCGCGCCCAGGCCGACACAGCCTGGCGCGCTATCTTGGCGGCCAAGCGCTAAAGCGCGCCGGTGTACTCGCCGCGTGCGGGGTAGTCTTTGGCCACGGCAAAGTCGATGGCACCTATCAAATCCTGAAACTGGGGGCGGGCAAACGGCATGGTCTGCACCGCGCCGTAATACAAGGTGCCATCCGGGCGCACGATGTACACCGCAGGCTCCGAGAACAAGTCGGGCTCTTCAATGCCAATAGAAGTTTTGCCGCGCGAGGTGCTGATGTACAGGCCCCACTCCCGTGCACTGCGCAGGCTAAGGCCATAGCCGAACTGCACGCCGTTAGCGCTCACCTTGGCAGCCATTTGCTGGGCACGGTCCGCGTCATCGCTGCTGATGGCCACGACCTGCACGCCACGGCTGGCAAACTCCAGTGACAGCCGCTCCAACTCCAACAGATATTTGGCGCAGATGGGGCAATGCAAGCCGCGATAAAACACAAGCAGGTCAAACTTATCCCCGGGCGTAGCCCCCAACACGAAGCGTCCACCGTTGGTGAGTGCTACGTTCAGGGCCGGAACCGGGTAGCGAGGCATGAGGGACTGGGAGCGCATGGTGGGTTCCTTTCAGGTTTCAATCCTCCATTTTGCAGTACGATTAGCCAATCAAAATACAGTATTCATTGCAATTCGTTCAATATGCCAAACACTGTTCGCCTGGATCGCCTGTCAGCCTTGCTACGCGCGCTCGCGCCGCGGGTCACGGTCATGGGTGCAGACTCCGACCCAGCTACGAACCTTGACCGAACCCTGTGCGTCTACCTGGTAAGCCAAGCGGACGCTGTTTTGGCCAGACCGGGGCAGGCTTCGCAAATGGTCGGACCCGGCAGTGTGGTGATTGCCGGGGCCAGCCCCCGGCCAAGCGTTGTGCCTGCCGTTGCCTTGCAAGTGCAACTGGAGGGGCCAGCCGCCACGCTGCTGATCCGTGAGTTTGCCCAGCCCCTCGTACTGTCATTGGCGGGGGCCGACACGGCACTGACCCATGCAGTGGCGTTGCTGTGCTCTGAGCTGTCGACGCCGCGTTGTGGGCAGCCAGCGCTGCTGTCCAGCGCGGGCGACATTTTGTTTGTCGGGCTGCTGCGCCATTTGGTGGCACACCCCCATTCCGACAGTGGTTTGATTGCCAGCCTGGCCGACCCGCGCCTTGCCGCCGTCCTGGTGGGCATGCATGAGCGCCCGCAAACCCATTGGGATTTGGCAGCGCTGGCGGCGCTGGCTGGTATGTCGCGCACCGCGTTTGCAACGCGCTTTAAAGACTCCATGCGCACCTCACCCGGCAAATACCTGGCGCACTTGCGCCTGCATATTGCGCAGCGTGCCGTCGACAGCGGCAAGGGCCTCAAAGGTGCTGCGCGTGAGTCCGGCTACCGCGATGTGTCGGCCCTTTCACGCGCCTTGGGTCGTGCCCGCAATGCAGCGCCTTCTCCCCCCTTGGAGCCACGGGCACACGGATGACCCAAGGCGACCTGGGGCATTTCGGCTTTAACGGCGGCGTACCCCGCCGAGTTTGGCGTCAAACGAGAAAAATACTTGCACCAAGGCTCTGTGGGCTAGGTTGTGGATAAGCGTGTTCACAAGCCCCAAGACCCGCGCCAGGCTTAACGCTGCGGGTCACGCCTTATTTTTAGGCAGATGCAGATCGCCAGAGGTTTGCCATTTGAGAGTGTGTTAGGGCGCTGCGCTACTTTACCCAGCGGGGGAAGTAGCCCAAAGCGTCCTGCACCTTGCTGTCGTGGGCGCGGGCATGGTCACCACCAGCACCACCGCGCCGTCCTGGTACAGGTCCAGGCTTTGCGCATAGCCCTTGAACGGGTCGGAGGTGAACTCCAGCACCTCCCAGCGGATCGACGTGGCCGCCACCTGCGAGGTCTTGATAATGGCAAAACCCACCTGCGGCGGCGTATTGCCAGCGGGCGCGGCGCTAAACGAGGGGCTGGCGCAAGCCAGTGCAACGGAAATATTGAAAAGCAATGAACGCAACAGGGTGACCTGACAGAAGTAAAAGACGCAGAGTAAAGCTTGGTCTATGCTCCAAGGGCAAGCACTTTTTGCGGCACGCCAACCCAGTTAAGTCCGCGTAGATCCATGAAAGGGGGCGCTGCCATGAAAATCAGCCAACTGGCAAAAGCCGCCGGCGTATCGACCGACACCGTGCGCTATTAGGAGAAGCAGCGGCTGATCAGTGCCCCGGATCGGCAAGACAACGGCTACCGGCTCTATACCGAGACCCATGCTGGCGCCTTGCGTTTTGTGCGCGGGGCGCAGGCCTTGGGCTTCTCGCTGGCCGAGATTCGGAACATCCTGCCCCAACTAGCCCAAGGCAAATTCGGGCGCGCCGATATTGAGGTGCAGTTTCAGGCCAAAATGGCGCAGATCGACACCCATATCCTGCAACTGCAAACCCTGAAGAAAGAACTGGCCAACACCTTTGCCTAACTCAGCTGCACACCAACCCAAACCGTCGCCACCGCCAGCGCCACTGCGCCCGACAGCGGCAGCGGCAGCGGCGCCGGGGCAGCCGTGGTGCGCAAAGCCTTTGCCAAACCTCACAGCCCTAGGAAGGCGAGTAATTAATAGCATCATCAATTGCTATAAATTTAATAGCTACCTGCGCACATTCCACGGCCACTTTAGGCCAATATCGCTTAAAAAATGTCCTCAAACTGGTACGAACGTCACATCCTGCCCAAAGCCCTGGACTTCGCCTGTGGCATGCCCATGATTGGGCGCATGCGCCAGCTGGTGGTGCCGCAAGCGCGGGGGCGCGTGCTGGAGGTGGGCATTGGCACCGGGCTGAACATGCGCTACTACGACAAGACGCAAGTGACCCACATCACCGGCCTGGACCCGGCGCTGCAATTGCACCCGCTGGCGCAAGAACGTATTGCGCAGGCGGGCCTGCCGGTGGACTTGGTGGGGCTGTCCGCCGAGAAAATTCCACTGCCCGATGGCAGTTTTGACACGGTGCTGATCACCTACACGCTGTGCACCATTCCCGATGCCCCTGCCGCGCTGCTGGAGATGCGCCGCGTGCTGGCGCCCACCGGCAAGCTCTTGTTTTGCGAGCACGGGCGGGCGCCCGATGCATCGGTGCAGCGCTGGCAAGAGCGGCTGCAACCCGTGTGGGGCCCGTTGGCGGGCGGCTGCCACCTGGGTCGCGACATTCCAGCCCTGCTTGTGGCGGCAGGTTTCACCCTGCCCGAGCTGCAAACGCGCTACCTGCCCGGGCCGCGCCCATTCACCTTTCACTACTGGGGCGAGGCAACGGCCAGCTAGCCAGCCCTGAGCAGGAGGATTGAGCCAAGTCAAGTCGCCGACGGTGGTGCTGCCTAGAATGAAAAGTCACCTCGTTAGAAGACTTTGCCATGTCCCCCACCCTGATTCGCCGCCTGTTGCTTGCCCTGCTCGTTGTCTGCCTGCTGGGCGCTGGGCTCTGGTGGCTTAAGCGCCCCAAGCCGATTGCGGTGATGCTGACCACCATTGACCAGGGTCAGGTCGAGTCCAGCATTGCCAACACCCGCGCCGGCACGGTGGAGGCCTGCATGCGCACCAAGCTGTCGGCCACCATGGGTGGGCGCATTGAAATTCTGGCGGTCAAAGAAGGCGACAAGGTCAAAAAGGGCCAGTTGCTGATGAAGCTGTGGAACGACGACCAACAGGCGCAAAGCACGCTGGCCATGGCGCAGGTGGAGACCGCCCGCAGACGCGTGACGGAGGCCTGCACCGTGGCGGCCAACGCCGAGCACGAATCCCAGCGGCAAACGTCCTTGTTTCAGCAGGGTTTTGTATCCGGCTCACGCGACGAGCAGGCCCGCGCCGAGGCCCAGGCCCGGCGTGCCGGTTGTGACGCGGCCAAGGCCGATGTGGCCCAAACACAGGCCCGCGTCAACGCCACGCGTGTGGAACAAAGCCGTACCGTGCTGTATGCCCCCTTTGCAGGCACCATCGCCAAGATTGTGGGCGAGGTGGGCGAATACTCCACGCCCTCGCCCCCCGGCGTACCCACCCCACCCGCTATCGACCTGATCGACGACAGTTGCCTGTATGTTCGCGCCCCGATGGACGAGGTGGACGCACCCAAGATCACCGCCGGCCAGGTGGTGCGCATCAGCTTTGACGCGTTGCCCAAGCAGTCCTTCCCCGGCACGGTCAAGCGCGTGGCACCCTATGTGTCGGCCGTGGAAAAGCAGGCCCGCACCGTGGATATTGAGGCCACGCTGGACGCCGATAAGGCCCCACCCCGCCTGCTGGTGGGCTACAGCGCCGACGTGGAGGTGGTGCTGGCCGTGCGTGACAAAGTGGTGCGCGTGCCGACCTCGGCTCTGCAAGAAGGGGGCAAAGTGTTGCTGGCAGGGTCGGACGGCACCTTGCAGGAACGCAAAATCAAGACCGGGCTGGCGAATTGGGAATTCACCGAGGTGCTTGAAGGGCTGGCTGCAGGCGACCAGGTGGTCACCTCGCTGGAGCGCGAAGGCATCAAAGCAGGTGTCACGTTTGTGGCCGATGACAACGTCAAGAAATGAGCGCCGCACAAATTGAGCTGGCGGGGATTGAGCGGGTGTTCCACCTGGGCGACTCCGATGTGCATGCGCTGCGCGACTTGAACCTATCCATTGGGGCCGGGGAATACGTGGCGGTGATGGGCCCGTCGGGCTCGGGCAAGTCCACCCTGCTGAACCTGCTGGGTCTGCTGGACCGGCCCAACACCGGTGTGTACCGGCTGGAGGGGCGCGATGTGACCACGCTCTCGCCCGACGAGCAGGCCCGCGTGCGCAGCGAGCGCATTGGCTTTGTATTCCAGAGCTTTCACCTGGTGCCGCGCCTGAGTGCCGCCGAAAACATTGCCCTGCCCATGGTGTTGGCGGGCTTGGCCCCGGCGCAGCGCGCCCTGCGGGTGAAGCAGGCATTGAAAGACTACGGCCTGGAAAACCGCGCCGACCACCGCCCCGATGAACTGTCGGGCGGGCAGCGCCAGCGCGTGGCCATTGCGCGCGCCACCATCATGCAGCCCGCCATGATCTTGGCGGATGAGCCCACCGGCAACCTGGACCGCGCCACCGGCGAAGAGGTGATTCGCCTGCTGGAAGCGCTCAACGCAAGCGGCGTGACCCTGATCATGGTCACCCACGACAGCGCTTTGGGCGCACGCGCGCACCGCCAGTTGATGATGGAAGACGGCGCCATCCAACAAGACAAGCGCCAACACCCGGATGCCATCCCATGCGCAGTGCCGACCTGATTCGTTTTGCGCGCATGGCGGCCACCGGCAACCCGCTGCGGGCCTCGCTGCTGGTGCTGGCCATGGCCATTGGCGTGGCCGCCGTGGTGGTGCTAACCGCCTTAGGCGATGGTGCCCGGCGTTATGTGATGAACGAGTTCTCCAGCCTGGGCAGCAATTTGGTCATTGTGCTGCCCGGACGCTCGCAAACCGGCGGCTTCAACCCCGGCAACGCCATTACCAACACCCCGCGCGACCTAACCATTGACGACGCGCAGGCGTTGCAACGCGCTAGCGCGGTCAGCCGCGTGGCCCCGCTGGCAGTTGGCACCTCCGAAATCAGCGCGGGCGGCAAGTTGCGCGAGGTGATGATTGCGGGCACGGTATCGCAGTACACCGAGGTGCGGCATTTGGCGATGGCCCAGGGCCGCTTTCTGGCCGCCGGGGATTGGCGCCGGGGTGCTGCTGAGGCGGTGATTGGGGCCAAGGTGCGCGACGAGATGTTTGGCAGTGCGCCGTCTCTGGGCCAACTGGTGCGCATTGGCGACCGGCGCTTTCGCATCGTGGGTGTGCTGGCGGCCAGCGGGCAAGGCCTGAGCATGAACACCGATGAGCTGGTGTTTGTGCCGGTGTCGCTGGCGCAAGCCATGTTCAACAGCAACACGCTATTTCGTATTTTGGTGGAGGCCAACGGCCGCGACTCCATTGAGGCGGCCAAGGTGCAGGTGGCCGAGATCCTGAAGGTACGCCATGACGGCGAGCAGGATGTGACCGTCATCACCCAGGACGCCGTGCTGGCCACATTCGACCGCCTGCTGGGCGCGCTCACCCTGGGCGTGGCAGGCATTGCGGCCATTAGTCTGGCAGTGGCCGGTATTTTGGTGATGAACGTGATGCTGGTCTCAGTCAGCCAACGCACCAGCGAGATCGGCCTGCTCAAAGCGCTGGGGGCCACGGGCGGCGGCATCCGGCTGATTTTTTTGACCGAGGCCAGCATGCTGTCGCTGGCCGGTGCCTTGGTGGGCTATGTGCTGGGACAACTGGCCGCAGCGCTGATTCGCCTGCTGTACCCCACGTTCCCGGCTTACCCGCCAGACTGGGCCGTATTGGCCGGGCTGGCCACCGCACTGGTAACAGGCATTTTGTTTGGCGTATTGCCCGCGCGCCGCGCCGCGCAACTGGACCCGGTGCAGGCACTGTCCAAGCGATAACCGACGCTAACCAGCCATGCTGCTCCCCGATGCCATCCGCCTCGCCCTACGCGCCGTCACGGCGCAGCGCCTGCGCAGTTTTCTAACGCTGCTGGGTATTGCAGTGGGCATTGCGTCGGTCATCTTGCTGACCTCGATTGGTGAGGGCATTCACCGCTTTGTGCTGGCCGAGTTCACCCAGTTTGGCACCAACATCGCCAGCATCTCACCGGGCAAGGTCAAGACATCCGGCCCTGCGCCCACCGGCATCCCCTCCTCTGTGCGGCCGCTGACGCTGGACGATGCGCGGGCGCTGTCGAACCTGCCGTATGTGACGGGCATGACCGCGACGGTGTGGGGCAACACCGAAGTGGGGGCCAATGGCCGTTTGCGCCGCACCACCGTCAACGGCGTGGGTGCTGACATGGCCAGGGTCTACAACATCAAGGTTAAAACCGGCCAATTCTTGCCGGCAGAGGCGCTGGAAAACGCCCGCGCCTTTGTCGTGCTGGGCTCCAAGCTCAAGTCTGAGTTGTTTGGCAGCGCCAACCCGCTGGGCGCTCGGGTGCGGGTGGGAAACCTGCAGTTTCGGGTGATTGGCGTGCTGGAGGCCAAGGGCCAGTTTTTGGGGGTCGATCTGGACGATGCGGCCTACATCCCCACCGCGCGTGCGCTGGAGCTGTACAACCGCGACGGCATGATGAAGATCGACCTGGCTTACGAAGAGGGCATCCCGGCGGCGCGCATCATTGCCGCCGTCAAAAGCACCCTCAGCGCCCGGCATGGGCGCGAAGACTTCACCATCACCACCCAGGAGGACATGCTGCGCACGCTGTCCAACATTCTGGACATCCTGACCATGGCGGTGGGCGCGCTGGGCGGCATTTCACTAATGGTGGGCGGCGTGGGCATCGTCACCATCATGACCATTGCGGTAAGCGAACGCACCGGAGAGATCGGCCTGATGGTGGCACTGGGCGCCCCGCGCAGAACCATTTTGGCGCTGTTTCTGGGTGAGGCGGTCACCTTGTCCGCCATTGGCGGGGCGATGGGCCTGGCGCTAGGGTTTGGGCTTGCCCAGATCATTCACCTGGCGGTGCCCGCCCTGCCAGTGCACACCCCGTTAACCTTTGTTTTTTTGGCCGAGGGCATTGCCATTGCCATCGGCCTACTGGCCGGTGTGCTGCCAGCCCGCAACGCAGCCCGGCTCGACCCGGTGGAGGCGCTGCGGTCGGAGTGAACGTGTGATACGGGAGCAGCATGGCGGCTTGTTGGCGGCAAAATTAAGTGCCAAATCGGGCTCCAGCCCTTTAGGGATATGCGCAAGCAGCTCCTATATTGATAGCATAGAAAGTCACATCTAAACGTTCGGATGTTTCGTTAATGCGAGCCCGGCCCCTTTTTTTTTCCTTTTTTAAAGCCCACCAGTTATGCGCTTACGTCCAACACGCGCCCCATGATTTGAGATGGGCTCTGGAATACTGTCGACTGGTAGGGCGCTGGGCTAGGCGGGGTAGGCTGCGAAGAGTCCCATGCCTTATTGGTCCTCGCCAGCAAATCAGACTCAACAATACTTTTTTGCACCGGTGAAAGATCCGACTCCAATATCGGTTCGGCAGCCTGAAAGACTTCTGCCAAGGCATTGATATAGGTAGGATCCGGCTGGGGCGCAGGAGCACTCGCTTTGGTGCTGTTTGATGTGGGAGTCTGTGCAGCGCTTTCGACTGCCTTTACCCGGCTTTGGCCCTGTTGAACCACGTTTTCCTGTGCATCGGTCTGCCTGCGCAGGCTTTGCGCGTAAGACTCAGCTTGCTCAACGTCGCGACGGGCTGCTGCAATGCGGCTGCGAAGCAGCGCCGATTGCAGCGAGGACATTGCACCGTTTGTGGCAGCGAGTACTGTCATAACGACGTCTGCTGGATGTTGATCTCAGGCTGTCACATTGAGCAGGCGGCCAGTCGTCTGACCCTGCGTATTGACCACCGGTTTGGATTGTTCTGCCTGCGACTGCTTAACCTGTTTGACATCAGGCTCGGCACGCTGGACCTGTGCACGCATCTGTTGTGTTTTTTGGAGCTGCGTTGGCTGTTGCGTCGACTTAAGTGACGGACTGCTTGAGCTTGAAACATTCATAAGAGGCTCCTAAATGGGGTATTTCGAACTTTACGCCACTTGACAGTGACAATCAACACTCCTTTTGCATGAAGGGGCTCTTTACGGTGTCTGCTTGGGAACCAGCTCAACACATAGTCCCTGCGACGGATACCATATCTCTGCGGCGCAGAGCTTGTGCAAAGTTCCCAGTTACCAGGAAAATGCCTCGGTCAACGATCGGGCTGGAGGATGCAAATCGCAGTTTTCCATGACCAGTGAGGGCCTAGAGCAGGCATAGCCGCCAACCCGGTTTCAACCAATTGGAGTGGTAACGAGTTTGCAAGCCCATGCCTGACTCCAACCCCAGATTGCAAATAGCCGTTCTTTTTCATGCCCCCTTTTTCTTTGGCTGCGAAAATTGGAACTCGACGACGGCACGTTCAACACGCTTAGGGCGAACGAAAAATTAAGTGCCAAATCAGCCTCCAGCCCTTTTGGTATCTGCGCAAGCAGCTCCTATATTTATAGCAACACAATCTCGTCTTGGTGGTTGGCAATGTGAAACGCGTGGGCCAACGCAAAGTCGGCGCACCTGGGATGGGGTCCGCCAGCCCATGGCGCATCTATCCATATCAGCGAGCAAACCAAGTTGAAGGGCGATGAAGTGACGTCGATTCATACAGGGCGTGCCAGCGGAGCGCACCCGGCCCCAGCCCGTTTCGGTTAACCTCGCCCCCTCACCAAATAAGGAAAACCATGAAAAAACTCCACGTCACCATCAAGCTGGAAATGTCCGTACCCGACGATTGGGAGCTGTCAAACACCTCCGAAGGCAGCCAAGTGTTGAAGCTGCCAGACAACCAGTACCTGGACATTGCCATCGAACCCCTGTTCGCCACCGACCCCGAAGAAACCTGGACCAGCACCGAAAACGAAGAGGTGTTGAACGACATCCTGGACATGGTGGAGAGCGAAGAAGTGGTCTACGAGTTCATCACCCACTAATTTGCCCACTAAGCTTTTCCCAGCAGCGCTACGCACCTTAAGCCATGGCACAACCCGACTTCAGCCCCTCGGCCGAGCGCAACAAGCAATCCATTTTGGAGGTATTGCTGCAATGCCTGCCCGCGCAGGGCACGGCGCTGGAGATTGCCTCGGGCACTGGCCAGCATGTGGTGTGGTTTGCTGAGCAGCTACAGCAATGGACCTGGCAACCGACCGAGGTGCACCGTGGTGCCCTGTACAGCATCGAAGTGCGCGTGGCGCAAGCCGGGCTGGACAACGTGCTGGACGCCATGCAACTGGATGTGCGCACCGAGCCGTGGTTTGCGCAGGCGCCCGGGCAGCCCACATTCGACTTGATCTTTTGCGCCAACATGTTGCACATTGCACCCTGGGAGGCCTGCACTGCCCTGATGCGTGGCGCCGCGCAGCACCTGGCCGCCAACGGCATGCTGGTGACATACGGGCCTTACTTTGAGACCGGGGTGCCACCAACGCCAGGCAACGTCGAGTTTGACCAGAGCCTGCGCGAACACGACCCAAGTTGGGGCATTCGGCTGCGTGAAGACGTAGAACAAGTGGCTGAACAGGCTGGCCTGCGGCTGGTGGCGCGGCACGCTATGCCTGCCAACAACCTGCTTCTGGTGTGGGCCAGGGAACCATAGGCCACAAGCACCAGACGCGCACGGGTCAGCGGTGCAGCACCTTGGCCACCGGGTTGTGGCGCAACCTGAAGGCGTCGGGCATGCCGGAGCCCAGCAGGGGGCGCAGGTACATGCGAAAAGCATCGGTCACGTCGGTGCCATTGGTGGAGATGAATTCATCTTCCATCACCCGCGTTTTGCCGGCCACGGCGTCCAGCGGCAGCAGCTCGTAGTCCACTGAATAAAAACCGGTGCGTTTGATGGCCACCGAGCCATCGCGCCCACCCCACATCGCAAACTGCACCGCCTTCTCCCCCACCTCACGCGCTTCGCGCTGGTCCACGTCCGACACGCAGCCAATGAAGGAACGCTGCAGGTAGCCAAAGGTGTCGCCGCGCACGCGCTTGATCTTCAACTTGGACTTGATCTCTTCGCACAGCAAGTCGGCCAACGCACCATTGCCCGAGAGCTGCACATTGCCATGGGCATCGTGTTCCAGGTCTTTGGCGAGCAGTGCGGCAATCGGCGCACCGGAGGCGTCATGGATGCCTTCGGACACCGCAATCACACAGCGGCCATAGCGCTCGTAGGTGGCTTTCACATCGGCAAGAAACTTCTCCAGCACAAAGGTGCGCTCGGGCAGGTAGATCAGGTGCGGGCCGTCGTCGGGGAATTTTTTACCCAAAGCGGACGCTGCGGTCAAAAAACCCGCATGGCGCCCCATCACCACCCCCACATAGACACCGGGCAGGGCCGCATTGTCCAGATTGGCCCCGGCAAAGGCCTGTGCCACAAAGCGCGCCGCCGATGGGAAGCCAGGCGTGTGGTCATTGCCGACCAAATCGTTGTCAATCGTCTTGGGGATGTGAATGCAGCGTAGCGGGTAGCGGGCCTTTAAGGCCTCCTGGCTCACGATGCGCACCGTGTCCGACGAGTCGTTACCACCGATGTAGAAGAAGTGCTCAATCTCGTGCGCCTGCAGGACCTTGAAAATCTCCTGGCAGTAAGCCAAATCGGGCTTGTCTCGGGTAGAGCCCAAGGCGCTGGAGGGCGTGTTGGCCACCAACTCCAGGTTGTGGTGGGTTTCCTGCGTGAGGTCCACAAAGTCTTCATCCACGATGCCGCGCACACCATGGCGCGCACCATAGATGCGTTCAATGCTTCCAAAACGCCGTGCCTCCAGCGCCACGCCCACCAGCGATTGGTTGATCACAGCGGTGGGGCCGCCGCCCTGTGCGACGAGTATTTTTCCGGATGCCATATAAATCCTCCTTGGTAATTGCTGTAGGTCTACCACAACTGCGCCAGGATTCACTGACTTTTGGCAGCGACATGTAGGAAAAATACTTGTCCAATTTCAAGAAATACTTGCCCCTGATTGCTGTGGGCCACTTTGTGGATAACCGCTGGCACAACTGCTGCAAACCGCGCCAACAGGGGCTTTCAAGACGGTGCCTCAAAAACAGTCAGTCCCGATACGGTATGCATTTCAGAAGCCTCCCATTGCCAATGGGCGGGAAAACTGTGCTAGTCAATATGAACAATTTGTGAACAATATCAACCCCTGAACTACCGCTACACAGGGAGGTGAAGTTGCCCACGAAAGCTGTTGGTAGATTTGTGGATAACTACGTTGACAAGCCCCGCATGCCGCGCCAGCACTGGCTTTGCCAGAGCTGCCTCTGGAATGACCAGCGTGACCACGGATAATCCGACACCATGGACATTTCCAATTCCCTTTTCCCCTTCGGCTGGCAGCACTATTTGCTGGGTGGTTTACTGATCGGTTCGGGGGCTGCATTGCTGTTCGTTCTGACCGGGCGCATTGGCGGCATGAGTACAGTGTTCTCCAGCACTTGGTCTTATGTGGTGCAGCGGCCCTTTTTTCAGCAGGCGCGGTTTGTGGATTCACGGGGCTGGCGGCTGGTGTATGCAGCGGGTCTGGTTCTGGGGGCACTGGTTTGGTGGATGGGCTTTGCCGGTGGCGTGCGCGAGGCCACGGCGGTGCCCGTGTGGCAACTGCTGGTGGGCGGCTTTTTTGTGGGTTACGGGGCGCGCCTAGGCAATGGCTGCACTTCCGGGCATGGCATTTGCGGGCTGGGTTCGCTGCAACTTCCTTCTTTAATGGCGGTACTGACCTTTATGGCCACAGCATTCCTCAGCGCCAACGTGGCGGCAAGGTGGCTGGCATGAAGGCTTTAACTCAAAACTCAACCCACCTGGCGCTTCCCCGTGCGCTGGCAACGCTGGCAGCGGGCGCGCTGTTTGGCTTTGGCCTGTCGTTTTCCACCATGATCCGGCCCGAGGTGGTCTTGAGTTTTCTGAGGTTCAACGACTTCGGCCTCATGCTAGTGATGGGCGGCGCGGTGTTGGTGGTGTTGCTCACTTACAAGCTTGCACCCCGCCTGCTGGCCAAACCGCTATGGGATGACCATTTCCACACCCACCCCAGCGTCTGGAACCGTGACACAGCCATCGGTGCAGCCCTGTTTGGCGTGGGCTGGGGCCTGTGTGGCGTGTGCCCCGGCCCGGCCATTGCAGGCTTGGGCGCGGGCAATTGGGAGCTGCTGTGGGCATTGGCAGGCATCGCCCTGGGTGCGCTGGTGCAGGGGCTGAGCAAGAAATAATCAATTTGGATAACGATGACCGAACTCAACACGCCCACCCTTTTCACCGCACTCACTGAGCCAGAAACGGTTCAAGTGGACGCATGGTCGAACGAGCCCTTGTTGATTTCTCTGGAAATGGGGGGTAGCAACTGGCCCAGCTCATGCCGCAATGGCACGTGCCGCACCTGCATTGGACAGCTGCAAAGCGGTCAAGTGCGCTATGAGATGGAGTGGCCCGGCCTGACGGCTGAAGAACAGGCAGACGGCTGCGTGCTGCCTTGCGTGGCTTACCCCAGCTCCGACGTCACGCTGCGCCAAGGATACTGACGCTTGGGCCGGTACCTGACCCACCGGGGGTCGGTTAAATTAAGCCAAGTCAGCCCGGGGGGCTGTGTCTGACCGGGCTGCACGCCCCAAGGTGCTTTCGATCAAGCGGTTCAACTTGTCCAGTGCGCCCGTCACGGACTGGTGAAAGTTCTCCGCATGCTCGGTGACCACCAACGGCGGACGACCTTCAATACGGGCTTCCAACACACAACGCTTGTCGCTCGGGCGGCCTTTGTTGGCGTTGTCATCCGTCAAGTGGATCTCCACGCGCGTGATGTGATCGCTGTGGCGTGCCATGGCAGTTTTAACTTCGCCCGTGGCCCAAGCCGAAAGCGTCTCGTGACCTTCAATGTGATGGTCGGTATTGATTTGGATTTGCATGGTTCATTATGTGCCTTTGCGGGACCTCCACTGCGAATGCAATGCTGCAAAATAGGGGGAAATCAATCCGCAATTAAGGACACCGCTTGAAAAACGCCAAACTCACTCTGACCCTCGCCGCCGCTTGCGCCCTTGTGTTGACCGCCTGCTCACAACAGGATGCGCCCGCCAAGCCGGCCACCGTGGCTGCCGCCCAGTCTTACGACGCAGTCGTGGCACAGGGCAAAGGCTTCACGGTCGGTGCCCTGATGAGCGCCAACGCGGTGTATTTGCTGTTTGACCCCCAGTGCCCGCATTGCGGACATTTGTGGGAGGCATCCAAGCCCTTGTTGAAAAAAGTGAAATTCATCTGGATTCCGGTTTCCATCATCAACGGCAACAGTACGCCACAGGGTGCTGCGCTGTTGTCGGCGACGAACCCGATGGAGTTGATGAGTACCCACGAAACTTCCATTTTGGCGGGTACCGGGGGCTTGCCGACCACTGCGGGCGCATCGCCAGACGTAGAGCAGGCCATCAAAAAAAACACCCTGCTGTTCAACAGCATGGGGGTGGAATCCGTGCCCTACATCGTGGCCAAGAACGCACGCACCGGACAGGTTATTACCAACAATGGCGCGATGAGTACCGCCGCATTGGCCGAATTCCTGGGCGTTGAACAACCTTGAACCCGCCTCCACCAAGGCTTAAGAAACCTTGGTGGGATGGTTTGACGTGACGCCCTAGCGCGCCACCAGCACTGGCACGGTGGATTCAGCCACCACACGGGCGGCCACGCTACCCAACATCAAGCGGGCGATACCGGTGCGCCCGTGAGAGCCCACGACGATCAGGTCCGCACCCTCACTCAGCGCGGTTTGAACTATGCCGCTTGCGACGGCCACGTCCTCCAACATGCGCACTTCCAGCGGCACGGACGCACCACCTTGGCTGCACAGAACCGCAACCTTAGAGTGTGCAATCGCTGCATCTGCTTGCGCCGCAGACATATAGGCCTGAAAACCCATAGGATTGACCTCGCCCAAGCCAATGTAAGGATAGGGGTCCACCGCGTACAGCGCGGTCAGTTTTGCACCGTGGGTGCGAGCCAACCCAACCGCCAGTTGTGCAGCATGGTCCGATGCAGCAGACCCATCCGTGGCCAGCAAAATGTGCTTGAACATAAAAACCCTTTGAATGGTAAATTGAAAAACGAACCAGAATGTTACTTGCAATGTCTTGGGAAGACCCCAGTATTGGGACATGAATCCATCATTTCACATTGTTTGTCCGCACTGCCACACCACCAACCGCGTCCAGACCACCCAGTTGGTCAGCGCGCCGGACTGCGGACAATGCAAGAAACCATTGTTCAATGCCCACCCGGTGGCCTTGGACGAGGTAGCCTTCGACAAACATATTGCTCGCAATCACATCCCAGTACTGGTTGATTTTTGGGCCCCTTGGTGCGGGCCGTGCCGTGCGATGGCACCCGCTTTCGAGCAGGCCGCCGCCCAACTGGAGCCGCACTTTAGATTGGCTAAAGTGGACACCGAAGCGGTGCCCAACCTGGCTGCACGCTTCAATATCCGAAGTATCCCCACGCTTGCGATTTTCGTGGGAGGACGTGAGCTTGCACGCCAGCCGGGCGCGATGGGAGCGGCTGACATTGTGCGATGGGCCAAGTCCCATCAGCATTGAGGATGCGCAATGCACACAGGCACCATGAACGGGCAAAGTGGGGGGAAAGCAGCATGCTGTTGGGCATATTGACTTTTGAACCGAGTGCCTAGAATAATTACCGGCAATGAACTTGTTAGTCTGATTGAGCTCCAACTCTGAGTTGCTGCGAGCGATGGGTTCTCGGCACCGGTTGGAAATAGTTTTGACAGCCAGGAGGTCTTATGGACGCGATTGGAAACTATGTAGCCCGCTACGCGCGAAACCGCGAAGAGGAGCTGACTCTGGACGAGTATCTGGCGGAGTGCAAGCGCAATCCGCTAGCTTACGCAACGGCCGCTGAGCGCATGCTGACCGCAATTGGTGAGCCGCAGTTGCTGGACACGCGCAACAACCCGCGACTGTCCCGCATATTCGCGAACAAACTGATCAAAATTTACCCGGCGTTTTCCGAGTTCTATGGCATGGAGGATGCCATAGAGCAAGTGGTGAGCTACTTCCGCCACGCCGCCCAGGGCCTGGAAGAGCGCAAACAAATTTTGTACCTGCTCGGCCCCGTGGGGGGCGGCAAGAGTTCGCTGGCGGAGCGTCTCAAACATCTCATCCAACAGGTGCCCTTTTATGCCATCAAAGGCTCACCCGTCAATGAGAGTCCGCTAGGCCTGTTCGACGCGGTTGAAGACGGGCCCATCTTGCGCGAGAACTTTGGCATCCCTACCCGCTACCTGCACCGGATTTTGTCGCCATGGGCGGTGAAACGTCTGGACGAGTTTGGTGGTGATATTCGCCAATTCCGGGTTGTCAAACGCCACCCCAATACCCTGAAGCAAATTGGGGTCGCCAAGACCGAACCCGGCGATGAAAACAACCAGGATATTTCCTCGCTGGTCGGCAAGGTTGACATCCGAAAGCTGGAGAGCTTTTCGCAAGACGACCCCGATGCCTACAGCTTCTCCGGCGGGCTGTGCCTGGCGAACCAGGGCCTGCTGGAGTTTGTTGAAATGTTCAAAGCGCCCATCAAGGTGTTACACCCCCTGCTCACCGCCACCCAGGAAGGCAACTACAAGGGGACAGAAGGGTTCGGTGCCATTCCTTTTGACGGAATTGTGTTGGCGCACAGTAACGAAAGCGAGTGGAAAACGTTTCGTAACAACAAAAATAACGAGGCGTTTTTGGACCGGATTTACATCGTCAAGGTGCCTTACTGCCTGCGCGTCAGCGAAGAGGTGAAGATTTACGAAAAACTGATTCGTGAGTCTTCACTGGGCGAAGCAAAGTGCGCCCCAGGCACACTGAAGATGATGAGCCAGTTTGCGATGCTGACTCGACTGAAGGAGCCCGAGAATTCGAGCCTGTTCAGCAAAATGGAGGTGTATGACGGCGAAAGTCTGAAAGACACCGATCCACGCGCCAAGAGCTACCACGAGTACCGGGATTACGCGGGCGTGGACGAAGGCATGAGTGGTGTGTCCACCCGCTTTGCGTTCAAAATTTTGTCCAAAGTATTCAACTTTGACAGCACCGAGGTCGCCGCCAATCCGGTGCACCTGATGTACGTGCTGGAGCAACAAATCGAGCGCGAACAGTTCTCTGCCGATCTGGAGCAAAAGTACACCGGATTTATCAAAGAGCTGCTGGCACCGCGCTATGCCGAGTTCATAGGCAAGGAAATCCAGACCGCCTACCTTGAAAGCTACAGCGAGTATGGCCAGAACATCTTTGACCGCTACGTCACCTATGCCGACTACTGGATTCAGGACAACGAATACCGTGACTCCGACACCGGCGAGGTATTTGACCGTTTGGCGTTAAACGCAGAGTTGGAAAAGATAGAAAAGCCCGCTGGCATTGCCAACCCCAAGGACTTCCGCAACGAAATTGTCAACTTTGTACTTCGCGCACGGGCCAACAACCATGGCAAGAATCCGGTGTGGACAAGCTACGAGAAGCTGCGCGTGGTCATTGAGAAAAAGATGTTCTCCAACACCGAGGAGTTGTTGCCTGTGATCAGCTTCAATGCCAAGGCCAGTGCCGACGAGGCCAAGAAACACGAAGATTTTGTCACCCGCATGGTGGACAAGGGTTACACGGCAAAGCAGGTCCGCTTGTTGTGTGAATGGTATTTGCGCGTGAGAAAGAGCTCCTGAGAGCGTGATCCGAAAGGATTCGCATGGCACTTCATATCGTCGACCGCCGCTTGGCGGGCAAGAACAAGTCCATCGGCAATCGTGAGCGGTTTTTAAACCGCCACAAGGAGCAGATCCGCGAAGCCGTGCGCAAGGCGGTATCCGGGCGTGGCATCCGTGAGATGGAGCAAGCCGAGAACATCACCATTCCCAAAAAGGACATCAGCGAACCCGTGTTCCACCATGGCCAGGGTGGCGTTCGCGATACCGTGCATCCCGGCAATGTCGACCATTTGCGCGGCGACCGGATTCAACGCCCCAAGGGTGGTGGAGCCGGGAGCGGAAAGGGGCAAGCCAGTAATTCAGGTGAAGGGGAGGACGACTTTGTCTTCACATTGACCAAAGAAGAATTCATGGACGTCTTCTTTGAAGACTTGGCCCTGCCCCACCTCACCCGGACCCAGATCACCGACACACCGGAATGGAAAACACACCGCGCGGGCTACACCCGTGATGGCACGCCCAACAACCTGCATATTGTGCGAAGCATGCGGGGCGCCTTGGGGCGCCGCCTGGCCCTGGGCGCGGGTGCCCGACGTGAACTGGCCCAGCAGCGCCAACGGCTGGCCGAACTTGAAGCATCGCCCCTCGGGCATGAACTGGAGATTCGCGCGTTGCGTTTATCGATCGATGCGTTGGAGCACAGGCTCCGGGCCATCCCTTTTCTGGACCCTTTGGACCTGCGCTTTCGGGGCCGCGTCAAAACCCCTGTGCCCAGCGCCAAGGCGGTCATGTTTTGCCTGATGGATGTGTCCGGCTCCATGGACGAGGGGCGCAAGGACCTGTCAAAACAGTTTTTCATTCTGCTGTATTTATTCCTGACGCGCCATTACGAAAAAATTGACATCGTCTTTATTCGCCACCACACACAGGCCCAGGAGGTCACCGAGGACGAGTTCTTCCACGCCACGGAAAGCGGCGGCACGGTCGTGAGCAGCGCCTTGGAATTGATGGGGAAAATTGCGCAGGAGCGCTACTCGCCCAACGAGTGGAATATTTACGGCGCACAGGCCAGTGATGGTGACAACTACACAAGTGACAGCGGTGTTTGCCGGGAACTGCTGGCGGACAAATTGCTTCCGCTGTGCCGTTACTTCGCCTATGTACAGGTGGCCGATGAAGAACAAAATTTATGGCATGAGTACAGCCAACTTGCGCAAGACCACACCAACTTTGCCATGCGCAAGGCTACGGAACCTGCCCAAATTTACCCCGTGTTCCGTGACCTATTCAAAAAGGAAGGAGAAGCCACATGAACGCCCCTGCAGCCACACCAGTCCACAAGCCGCCGGAGTACCGGCATGTGGATGCCCCCGCGCGTATTCCGCACGGCGCGGACCGGCGCGTCCGCGTCGCCCTGCAGGCACCCTTGCCTGCGCCACCCCGCGCCGCCGCGCCTTTGCCCGACCCCAGTGACTGGACGTTTGAGTTGATTGAGCAGTACCACGATGTGATCCGCCAAACAGCCGAGCGCTTTGGTCTTGAAACCTACCCGAACCAACTCGAAATCATCACCGCTGAACAGATGATGGACGCCTATGCCAGCGTGGGCATGCCCATCAACTACCGGCACTGGAGCTACGGCAAGGAGTTCATTTCTACCGACAAACGCTACCGCCGGGGCGACATGGGCCTGGCGTATGAAATCGTCATCAATTCAGACCCCTGCATCAGCTACCTGATGGAAGAAAACACCACCGCCATGCAAGCCTTGGTGATTGCCCATGCGGCCTACGGACACAACAGCTTTTTCAAGGGGAACTACCTTTTTCGCATGTGGACGGATGCCTCCAGCATCATTGACTACTTGGTGTTTGCGCGCCATTTCATCAGCGAGTGCGAGGAGCGCTACGGGATGGAGACGGTAGAGGCGTTTCTGGACTCCTGCCACGCCCTAGCCAACTACGGCGTGGACCGCTATCGCCGCCCAAGCAAGAAGACCCTGGCGCAGGAACTCGCCGAGCGCAAGGCGCGTGAATTTCATGCGCAGCAGCAGGTCAATGACCTGTGGCGCACGATTCCCCGCAAAGAAGGCAAGGCCGATGAAGCGCCCGAAGCGCAGCGCTTCCCGACCGAACCCCAGGAGAACCTCTTGTACTTTATCGAAAAAAATGCCCCGCTGCTGGAGCCGTGGCAACGTGAAATCGTGCGACTGGTGCGCAAAATCGCCCAGTATTTCTACCCACAGCGCCAGACGCAGGTGATGAATGAAGGCTGGGCCACGTTCTGGCACCACAAGCTGCTCAACACTTTGTATGACGATGGCCACTTAAGCGACGGAATGATGCTCGAATGGATCAGCTCGCACACCAATGTGATCTTTCAGCCGCCCGTTGGACACCGCGCCTACAGCGGCATCAATCCCTACGCACTGGGGTTTGCCATGTACACCGACATCAAGCGCATTTGCGAAGCGCCGACCGAAGAAGACCGCGCCTGGTTTCCGGGGTTTGCCGGCACGCCGTGGTTGCCAACGCTGGACCATGCCATGCGCAACTACAAGGATGAAAGCTTTATCGGGCAGTTTCTGAGCCCGAAATTGATGCGCGACATGCATCTTTTTGCCGTCCATGACGACGAGAAGAAAAGTGAACTGCAGGTGGCTGCCATCCACGATGAGGCGGGCTACCGCGAGGTGCGTCAGGCCTTGTCGCAACAGTACGATCTGGGCACCCGCGAGCCCAACATTCAGGTATGGGACGTGAACCGCCGCGGCGACCGCATGCTCACCCTGCGCCACACCCAGTACAAGGACCGACCCTTGGGCGACAGCACGCTGGAAGTCATCAAACACACTGCCAGGTTATGGGGCTTTGGTGTCGCGCTGGAAAGTGTCAACGCGGCGGGTGCCATCACCAAGCAATGGAGTGTGTCAAGCCCGGTTTAAACGGCACGCGCGTGGGACCCCGGCAGCATCGCTTCCTCAAAAGCACTGGGGCGTTTTTGGCTGAACATCAGTGTTAACTCATGGCTGCAGCGCGTCATGGCCACGTACATCAGGTTGCGCTCGTCATCCAGCGTGCCGCCATCGTCCGCGGGAAACTCGCCGCGCTCAATGAACGGAATGGTCACCCGCTCAAACTCCAAACCCTTCACGGAAGGAATGTCGGTGAGGATGAGGGAGATTTTCTTGCCCTTGGCCGCGCCCAGCTTTTCATAGGACAACTCCAGCGCATTGATGTGCCGAAAGAATGCCTCGGCGCTGTCAAAAATCAAGGCGGCCTGCTTCAACCCTTCCAGGTGCGCCACGGCGTCGGCGCAGCGCTGGCGCTCCACCCAACGGTGGGCGGCCAGTTTGGGCATATCGAGCGCCTGAAGCACTTGCGCCAACAGCCCTGGGCCGCAGTGCGTGGCAGCCACCGCCATGGCGGCTTCCAAGTGACGGCGAATGCCGGGGTCTGCCTTGGCAATCACTTGCCGTTTCAAGAAAGTGCGCAACAAGGTTTGATCGTGCAAGATTTCCTTGACGGCAATGTTGAGGCGCTCGCTCTGGGACTCCGTTTCGCTCTCGGCAAAGTCAAACTGCACCCCTGCCAAATCCGCCACAGCCTGCACCATCCGTTGGCGGGCGCTGGGGCTGGATACCAGCTCAAAATCCGGGTGCGACACCGCCAGCAGCGCCCGAACCATCAGCACCTCCGGGCGGTGCAGGTAGGTGGGAAACGGGTGGGTGCGATACGCAATCTCCCGCTCCAGCAGGAAATTTTCAATCAACACCGACTGGTGCGGATGGCGCAGCAATACGACAAACTGGTTCATCGGCCGCCCTTGGGCCGCCCAAGCCGCAGCGTCTTCCACAATCTTTTGCGCGCACTCCAACGGATCCGCATAGAAAAACGGATGCACCTGGGTTGCGTGTTGGGCAAATGACGCGTAATGTTTGGACGCCAGATGGCCCGCCAGTTCTGCGATGCTGGCCGAAAACCGGTAGGAGCCGGGCAAGTGCATGACGGTGGCTGCGCGCCCGGTCTCCCGTGCAAAGTAAGCAGGGTCCATGAACTTGGGCTCGGCTCCGGCCCTTTGGTGCAGCACCTGGTCCGGGTCGCCGACTCCACAAAAAGTAGCGTTCGGGTTGCTTTCCAACAAACGCCGAAGCAGGGTGAACATCGCCTCGTTCATGTCGTGAAATTCATCCACGCAAAGCAAATGCAAGCCACCAGGCCAGCGGGAGAACATAGCTTGGGGCAACTCCACCGACATGTCGCCCACCGTGCTGGCCAGGTCGTAGGTAGCGTCCCCCGACGCACGAAACAGCGGCGGGTCTTCCTCCGAGGGCCTGCGCAGCCGCTCAAAGCGCTCCAACACCTTCAGCACCGTGTAGTCCTCGCCCGAGTTCTGCGCTAGCAGGGGGTCGACGAGCTCGTCCAGCCAACGGGCCTTGGGCAGCACCAGTCGTCCTTTGATCCGCAAGCTCTCGTGGATGAAGTACTCATAAAAGCCAGCATTTTCTTCGCTGGGCAGGCGCAGGTGGGTGTCACCCCGCTGCTCGGCACGCTCACGCACCTCGCCCAGGCATTGCGCAATGGTTTCCTTCAGCGCCTCAGGCGTATTTACCGCCCTGGCGCGGCTGCCCTCCAGGTCATGGAGCATGTAGACCGCAAATTCGTCGAAGGTGTTGATCCAGAGCTCTTTGACGACATCGGCAGGCACACCCAGCTTTTCCAGCGCCCGCCTGAACGCCAGCCTTGCAACCTCGGTATAGGTCAGCGTCAGGATTTTTTTGGGCGCATAGAACCCGGTTTCTTTCCGCTGCAGCTCCAGCACCTCTGCCACCTTGAGCGCCAGACTGGTGGTTTTGGCGGCCCCGGCGTTGGCATCCACGATGATCGACCGGCTGCTGCTCATCTGCAGCTCGGTCTGCTGCAGCGACGCAGTGATGTTTTGCGGTCGGAAGAGCGGCCGGGACGTCATTTCAAATCAGACAGCCGTGCCTGACAAAAAAACACCACTCAGCAACTCCGGCAATCGCTCCAGCCCCATTTTGAAACCGCAGGCTTGGGCATGCCCACCGCCGTGCATGCTCTCGGCCAGGGGAATGCAGTTGAAGTCGGGTTGCGAGCGCAGGCCTGACCTGACCACGCCGTTTTTGTCCACACTCCACATCATCGCAAAGGTGCGACTTTTTTTGGACAAAATGTCCCCGACCAGGCTATGGAACACCCCGGGCACGTTGACCATCAATCCGCTCACGCCATTGAAGACCAGGGGCCGCGCGTGCTCCGCCATGCCGGCTGCCAGTTTGCTGAATTTTTCATCCATCGCCCGCCCGCGTTCAATGTAGCTGGCAAGTTGCCCGGCATCGAACGCTGCGATTTCCTGCCAGCGCCCGAACTCATTGGGCTCCATGTCCAAGGCGGCCAAAAACCCGGGGCTCTGCGGGTATTGCCACACCCATATGTCGCGGTCTTCCACAAAGCGCACCAGATCGGGCAAGGCTTTTTCGGGCCAAAAATACTCCCAGGCCAGCCGCGCGCCGGACTTGCTCAAATCGAAATGCACCACGCCACAGCGGCAGGCAAACCCGGTCAACCGGTCAGCCGCACTCTTGTGGTGGTCCAGCATCACCAGCTTGGCAGCCCGCTCTTCGATTGCGCGCATCAGTTCGGGCGAAAACGAAAAATCCAGGATGTAGACCGCACGGCCGACCAGCGCGGGCAGGTCTGCCACGGTTTTGATATCACCATGGTCCAGACCTAAAAACTCCGCTTGGTCACCGTAAAACAGCCAAGCCGCCAAGGCTGCGGCAAAACCGTCCGGGCAGCCATGCCCGTGGTAGATGACCAGCGGTTGCGGGTCATGGCGGTCAGGCGGAAACAGCAGGCTTAAAGGGAGAATTGTTTTCATTGCAGCGCCCCAGTGGGCGAATTCAGGTGGCTCGTTAGTTGAATGCTATTGTATTAATAGCTGCTTGCGCATATTGCACGGGGGCTACAGCCACTTTTAGTCATTATTTTCCGGACTGTCCTTGGCCTTGGGGGGCCGGGGGATCTTTTTGAACCGGACCATGCGGTCCAGCTCAATCGCGTCCTTTTTGATCTGGCGCTCCGCGTCAATCTTCTGGCCCAGGGCCAGCCATTGGGCAAACTCGTCGGGCGTTTCCAACGTAATGCGCCCCAGCGCACTTTGGCGGAAATCATAAATCGCGACCTCAGCCGCCTTTTGCAGATTGATCTTGCCGCCGGGCCGCAGGCCACCGCGCTTGCGGCCAATGGCGTCCAGTAGTTGTTCATCGGTCTGCTCGGCCACGTCGCTCAGGGAATAGCGCGCCTCCAGAGCGGCCGGGTAATGTTGGCGCAGGTAGTCCAGCAGTTCCAACGCCACTTCTTGCTCATCAAAGGCATTGCGCCCGATGGCACCGCTGGCGGCCAGGTTGTAGCCGCTCTTGGCCACGATGATGCGCGGCCACAGCACGCCCGGCGTGTCGTACAGGTAAAAGTCGTCGGCAATGGTGATGCGCTGTTCCAGCTTGGTCACCCCAGCCTCATCCCCCGTCTTGGCGGCGCGCTTGCCTTTGAGCGTGTTGATCAGGGTGGACTTGCCCACATTGGGAATACCGCAAATCAGCACCCGCATCGGTTTGGTCATGCCGCCGCGTTTGGGCGCCAGTTCATGGCAGGCCGCCACCAGCGCCTTGGCGGGTGTGGTCATGCTGGCATCCAGCCCCAACGCGCGGGTGCCTGGCTGGGCGTTGAAATGCGCCAGCCACAGCGCCGTGCGCTCGGGGTCGGCCAGGTCTTGCTTGTTCAGCACTTTCAGCGCCGGCTTGGCTGCGGTAATCTCCGCCAGCATGGGGTTGGCACTGGAGCCAGGCAGCCGGGCGTCCAGCAGTTCGATGACCACATCTATTTCTTTGATGCGCTCGGCGATCGCCTTGCGCGTGAGGTGCATGTGCCCCGGGAACCACTGGATCGCCATACTACTTATACCGCCTCAAGTGCTTGGTCGAGGTCGGCCAAGAGGTCATCAATGTGCTCAATGCCGATAGACAAACGCACCATATCGGGCTTGACACCCGCTTTGGCCAGCTCCGCCGGATTCAACTGGCGGTGCGTGGTGGTGGCGGGATGGCAGGCCAGGGATTTTGCGTCGCCAATGTTGACCAGGCGGGTAAACAGCTTCAAAGCGTCCTGGAAGCGGGCGCCAGCTTTCAGGCTGTCGTCCCCTTTGATACCAAAGCTGATCAGGCCAGAGGCGCGACCGCCCATGTACTTTTGCACCAACGCGTGGTCGGCATGCTCAGGCAGCCCGGCGTAATTCAACCAGCCCACCTTGGGGTGCGCCTTGAGGTGATTGGCCACCTTCAGTGCATTTTCGCAAATGCGGTCCATGCGCAAGGCCAGTGTCTCGATGCCTTGCAGGATCTGGAACGCATTCATGGGGCTGAGCGCGGCCCCCATGTTGCGCAAGGGCACCACGCGGGCGCGGCCAATGTAGGCGGCTGCTCCCAGAGCTTCGGTGTAGACCACGCCGTGGTAGCTCACATCGGGCTCGTTCAGGCGTTTGAAGCGCTCCTTGTGCTCAGCCCAGGGGAACTTGCCGCTGTCCACAATGGCGCCGCCAATGGTGGTGCCGTGGCCGCCCAGGTACTTGGTCAGCGAATGCACCACGATGTCGGCACCGTGCTCAAACGGGCGGCACAGGTAGGGGCTGGGCACGGTGTTGTCCACGATCAATGGCACACCAGCGGCGTGCGCGACCGCAGCCAAAGCAGCCAGATCGGTCACATTGCCCAGCGGGTTGCCCACGGACTCGCAGTACACCGCCTTGGTGCGGGCATCGATCAACTTGGCAAATGAGGCGGGATCTTTTGCATCAGCAAAGCGCACCTCAATGCCCATTTGGGGGAATGTGTGGGCAAACAGGTTGTAGGTGCCACCGTACAGGGTGGAGGTGGAGATGATGTTGTCACCGGTTTCGGTAATGGTCTGGATGGCGTAAGCGATTGCCGCCATGCCGGATGCCACCGCCAGAGCCCCAATGCCGCCTTCCATGGCCGCCACACGGGCTTCGAGCACGCCGTTGGTCGGGTTCATGATGCGGCTGTAAATATTGCCGGCCACCTTCAGGTCAAACAGGTCGGCACCATGCTGGGTGTCGTCAAAGGCGTAGGCCACCGTTTGGTAAATGGGAACGGCCACAGCTTTGGTGGTGGGATCGGGCGTGTAGCCGCCATGCACTGCCAGTGTCTCAATTTTCATTGGGTAAGTTTCCTTGCATTCAATCGGTGGGGTGGGGCTGCAATTGTCAGGCAGTTTGTGCAATGGCGGCGTCTTAGGGTGCAGCCTCTAGGAAATTGACTGAAATTAAGGTGTCTGCACTAGCTTGAATCGGGAAAATTCAACCCAGCGCTAAACACTTTCACTCCATTTATTAAGGAAATCCAAATGACCGCCAAGAACCTCGCCACCGTGACCACTGAGCTGATCGAATCCTACGGCAACACCGCCAAGAACGTGATCAACGCCTACCGCGTTGGTAACGAGCGCGCTGTGAGTTATGTGGATCAAAGCTGGGCTGCTGCAGTCAAGAAGACCGGCACCCGCCTGAGCGCCGATGTTCGCGGCAATGCCCTGGCAGCACAGAAGAAAATCAGCGCTTTGTACGCCCAAGGTGTGACCTTGACATCCGACGGTGCTGACCTTGCTGTGAACAAGGCCGTTGAGTTGGCCGAAAAAGGCGTCGTTCAGGTCGCCGCCAACGCCAGCCGCTTCGAGAAAGCCACCGGCGTATCCGCTTTGAACACCTTGGCCGTGGCCGCTGTGCCTGCAGCCCAGGCTGTGAC
>Ga0247844_1002770_pt1 | contig 27727 bp, 31 predicted proteins | sample LaCtaG_FD_192421 | JGI IMG/M metagenome (GOLD analysis project Ga0247844, IMG submission 192421) | Freshwater microbial communities from meromictic Lake La Cruz, Castile-La Mancha, Spain - LaCruzMarch201714.5m_1 | ecosystem: Environmental > Aquatic > Freshwater > Lake | place: Spain: Castile-La...
GGGCCGTCGGTAAACTTCCGCACTGGGAGTTCCCATGCCTTATCCACCTGCATGAGCATGTCACCGCGCGTTTCGTTGTAGGCGGCTTCGGCGTATTGCTGGCGGGAAGCATTGATTTTTTCCATCAAGCGTCGTGCGGCAAGGTTGTATTTATCAATGTTGAGTGCTTGCTCGCAGCGTTTGAACGCGATGTCGTAGCGGCCTGTGGCATAGTAGCCTTCGCCTTCCTCGATGAGGTTCTTCACTTCTGCAATGTTCCGAACTTGGTTTGGTGTGCTCGTGCCTCTGTCTGGAAAGCCTTTTGGATCATTGAGCTGAGAGCGCAAGCTGAGGGCCGGGCCGTTATTTGGACTGTAGCGGTCCTGAAGAATGACCTCCACCGTGGTTCTGGCATCTGCGTAGCGGCCTTCCGCAATGCGCTGTCTCGCAAGGAGGAGGGTAGCATTCGAAAATCCGTCGAGCGCCTCCTGCCGGATGGATTCCACCGCCGAGCCACCTTGTGGGAGGGTGTCCACGGCGCTCTTGAAGTAGGCGAATGCGGATTCGTAGTCTTTTTCTTGAATAGCGGCTTCAGCCTTGGGGAGGAGTTCCTCCTCGACGTAGTTGGTCTTGGCGTCACGTTCTTCAATCTCACGGGCGGCAGTGCCTTGCACCCCGGGGTATTGGGCTTGCAGACTTAAGGCGGGAACGGCGGAGAGGAGAAGAAGGAGGATGAGGTGCCGTGGCGGTTGCGTGGTCATTTTCAGTTAGGGAGCTGTGCTGTCTATTTGAAGAACCCGGTAGATTTGCCCATTGGAGACATCTTGTATTTGGGCGTTCGTGTTGGAAATGTCAATAAGTTTTAGCTTGACTGAGGTCTCTGGCTTGAGGGTGAACTCTGCTCCCTTTTGGAGTGTCATTTGCTCGCCGGTGAGGAGGTTGCGGAAGGTGCCGAAGGAGGTTGGATCGTTCGTCTCCTTGTTGTAGACGAGTGTGATTGTCTCGTTGGTAGTGATGTTCTCGACAACGAGTTCGGAGACATTCACAGTCACACCTCGATCGTTGATTTCTTCCTTTGGAACGTATTTAATGATTTTGTAGGGGGCGCCTTCAATTTGGTCATTAAGGCCCTTGTATTGGGTTCGTGCGTTTCCCTTGAGGTCTTTCAGGTTGAGTTGGAATTCCTTGCCCTCTCCGGAGGGATCGCCTTTGAACTCGAGGCGGAAGGGTTTGGGGTCGAAGCTCACCAATTTGAGTTTGTTCAGAGAAGGGGGCGTGGCTTTTTTATCGGTCGGATCGGTTTTTGCCAGATACTCTTCCAGGTTCGAAAATCCGTCGTTGTCGGAATCCTTATCCTTGATGGTGAGGTCCGCGTAGTCCAACCCATGTTTGATGAGCCAAGAGTTGTCGATGGGTGGATGAAGTTTGTCATCTCCTTCAATAGGGTCTATGAGTTTCTCTTCCTTGAGGATATAGGGGCGTGAAACAAAAAGCGAGCCGCGCTCTCCCGCCGAATCGGATGCGTCGAAGAGGCCTTCCAGTGGCTTTGTGGCAAGAACGGTGGCTCGATGAATGGCTTGGGAGTTGAATCCAGGGAGGGTGGCATCCTGCGCAGGACTGAGAGCGAGAGAGACCTGCCCGTCGGGAGAGAGATGGGCGGAGATGATGAGACCCGCATTCACTGCAAGGAGCACTGTTGCAAGAAGCAGGATGACGACGTCGAATTTTTGTTTGACCCATTCCATGGCTGTTTATTTGCTCGGCGGGGTGGGGGCTAGATCGGGAAAGTCGAGAATCTCGATGGTGAGAGAGGTTTTAACAAGCTCCCTACCCAGAAGGACTTCAAGTTTCTGGGGGCTTGGATTGGTTGCACTGTCGAAGACCGGGGCTTCGGAGAGGGCGGGTGTTGTGGCGACTCTTGCTGGTGGAGCGGGGTTGGTGTTCTCGATGAGGAGGGATCGGATGAGTAGGAATCGGTTTCCGGCAGGGATGCTTTGGAAAGCCGTCAGGAACTTTTCCTGGGATGCGGTGAAGGCGAGGGCAAATGTGTTGAAGGAAATAGCGGAGGCGGGTTGCTCCGGTGCGGGAGGTTGGCCTGGACGCGAGGGGGGGGGGGCTTGGATGGGGGTGGGCTGACGAACGAGGGAATCGATGGAGACCACGCCAAGGTCTACGAGGGAGTCGACAAGTTTTCGGATCACGATGAACTCGCGGTTCAAGAGGGGCGCGTCTTGAGCGGAGGGCAGGGTGGACTGGTAGTCGTTGAAGCCGTAGAAAAAATCTTCCACGATGGTGACTTTGTTCTCGGTCGCTTTGAGTTGGAGGGCCGTGACGGATTTTCTCAGCTCGTCTTGAAATTCCTGAGGTGTTATTTCTTCGATCGGCTCTTCGTATTCGAGAAGTGTCATGCGGTAGGCATCGCCTTCCGACATGTAGGTTTGAAACAATTCGGCCACCTTTTCCGCATGCTCTTTGTTTGGGAAAGGTTTTTTAGCTTCGAGGCTGCGGAGGTTGTTGAGCTGCGTGTCGTAGTAGCTCTGGGCCTCGGCGTGGCGCGCGGAGGCGTCGAGCGCGAGGTAGGTGGTGGCAGCCGTCCCCAAGACGGTGATCGCCGTCAGGGTGGTGAGAAAGGGGTTTTCCTTGAACCAGTTCATGGCAGGGCGATGGGCTGCTTGAGCGGGATGACGAGGGTGTAGCCGTAGGCCCATGTCTCTCCGGTTGGCGTCGTGCGTTGGGTAATGATGGGAGCCCGGTCGCTGCCTATGGAAAAAACAGCCGATTTTTCGAGGTTGTCGACGAATTGATCGATGATGCGGGCACCGTCTTTGTTTGGCGGGTCATCCAAGTAAAGCCCGCTGATCTCAATAGCGGTGAGGGCTCGGGCACCGTCTCCGGGAGTTCCGGGCTTTGCGGGTTTGGCAGGCAGAGGAGGTTTACCCGGCTGATTGGCAGCGGCTGGTTGCACTACGCCTTCGACGGCCTTGAGCTGGGTAATCCAAATAAAGCGGTCGGGGATTTTCGCTTTGAGATCATTGAGGATGGACGCCCATGCCACGCGTTCTTGCGCAGCCATAAGAAAGGGGGCCAGTTCCTTTTCCAGCTTGTCTCGCTTGGCCAGAACCTCATCGATTTTTTGGGAGAATGTGGTGAGAGTTCCTAGAGCGATGGTGACAGCATCAGATTTTTGAGCGACCGCATTGGCGGCTGCATTGAGGTGCAGCCACCACAGGGCCGGGGTGAGGACTAGAAAAGCCGCTGCAAGCGCGAGTTGTGGACGGCGTTTTGCCAACTGCTGGGCACGAACAACCGCAGGCGGGGCGAGATTGATCTCGATGGGGCAACCGTCCATCGTTCGCAAGGCACAGCCAACGAGTTCGGCGAGGCCCGAGGAGCAATGGACACAGCCATCGGGAAGTGCGCCCGGTTCAACGACCACATTGCGAAGGGGGTTAAAAAACTCCACCGGTGCTTGGAGTTTTTCCATAAAAAACTCGGCCATATAGCTAAGCCCGGTGCCGCCGCCGCAGAGTAGAATGCGCATGGGAGTGGTGCCTCCCTGGGTGGTGCGATAGAAATTGATCGAGCGGGCGATCTCCGCGTGCAGGCGGGTCATTGTATTGCGCACAACCTTCGCAAGCCGGGCTGCAGTGGCATCCTCGGATTCCGCGTAGGCGCCGCCGAGGCCCACGCTGCCCTTCTCGATCTTGAGTTTCTCGGCAAGGGTGACCTCCTGGCCAAACTCCTTGGCTATGGCAGCGCTGATTGTGTTGCCGCCAATCGGAATGCTTCGGCTAAAAAGGCGCCCGTCCTCTGCGAACACAAGATTTGTGGTGCGGCTGCCAAGATCGATGATGAGCGAGCAATCCTTGGCCTCGGGATAGTTGTAGCGAAAGGCGTTATAGAGTGCCATCGGGGAGACATCGATGTTCCCTGCGGAAACCTCTCCGCGCTTCACGGCATCAACCACCTCGGAGAGTTGGTCGGCCTTAATGGCCACGAGGGAGACATCCCAGTTTTCCTCGCGGCGTTCGCCCATGATCTGGTAATCCCAGACGACCTCGTCGATGGGGAAGGGGACGTTCTGCTGCGCTTCGAATCCGATGATCGATTGGACGTCCTCGGCGCTGGCTCCAGGCAGCTTGACAAAACGCGAGAACACAGCCTGCGAAGGGAGGCAAAGGTTGGTCGGGGCACCCTTCGGCGCCTTGAGCGCCTCGCGCAGTTGAGCTGTCACCGCTTCCAACTGGGCCGAACGCGTCGCGTCGGCTGCTGGATCAACGATGAGTTCGGATTTCTGAAAGCTGAGCAGCTTGAGGCCTCCTTCGGGCAACGCCTGAAACTCGGCCATGCTGACGGTCTGCATGCCAAGGTTGAGGGCGAAGAGTCGGGGTGCGCGTGCCATGTATTCGAACGGGAGAAATTAATTTCCAGCTTTGGATTTCGAGGGTTGGTAGTAATCCCAGGCAAGGTGTGCGAACGGAGTCTGGCTTTTTTCGAGCACACGACCGGCCACTTTGCTCGCATCGGACTCGGCCCCCCACCATCCTTCGCCTTTCTTGGCATCAACTGTGCCCTTGGAGGAACCAATGGCGGCGAGGCCCGTGGGGCCCGATAGGGTCACTCCCACATCAGTAACGACCTGGTTGATGGTCGTAGGCACCTTGCCATCAAAAAACCGTGCGAGCGCCTGCGGACTTACAAATGCCGCTGAGTGGAGGCCCTTGGCGAAGGGAATATCGGCGAGCGTTGTCGAACCGGTGAGCAACGTGGGCTTGCGATCGGCCGTGTGGGCCGCGTTGTTCAAAAGTATGAAAAAATCCACCGTCACTTCATCAGAGAATTTCGGCGCGCCAGACACCTCTTCTCTCTCGAAGGTCACATCCACCTCCAACCACTGAGAGGGTCTCCCCTGCGTTTGTTTGCGGTATCCACTTGCCGTAATCTGCGGCGACTCGACCATTGAAGGCTCGATTTTTTTAATCAAAAATTCCGTGTTGATCTGCGCCAACAGGGTCATTGGCAGCAGGGCCACCAAGACCAAAGCGGGGAGCAGGGGAGGGGAGGGGGGTAGGAGTTTCATGACCGTGGGTTTTTATCCAACAGAAGTGCGCAAGTAAACTCTGAACAGGCAGGAAATCACACTCGACCTCGAAAGAATTCGATTGTCTCGCGAATGCCCTTGTCGAAATCCACCTTCGGTTCCCACCCAAGCACCTTCCTGGCGCGGGTGATGTCGGGCTGGCGCACCTTGGGATCGTCGACGGGGAGCGGCTTGTGCTCGATCTGGCAGGAGGCTTCCATGATGCGAAGAATTTCCTCCGCAAACTGGCGGATTGTCATTTCACGCGGGTTGCCGATGTTCACTGGCTCGTGAAAATCGCTCATCATGAGGCGGAAAATGCCGTCGATGAGGTCGGAGACGTAGCAAAAGCTGCGCGTTTGCGTGCCATCACCGAAAATCGTGAGCGGTTGCCCCGTGAGGGCCTGACCGATGAAGGCCGGGACCACCCGGCCGTCGTTGAGCCGCATGCGCGGACCGTAGGTATTGAAAATCCGAACGATGTGGGTGTTCATCGAGTGGTAGCGATAGTAGGCCATCGTGATCGCCTCCGCAAAACGCTTCGCCTCGTCGTAGACCCCGCGCGGGCCGATCGGGTTCACGTTGCCCCAGTAATCCTCGGTCTGCGGGTGGATGAGTGGATCTCCGTAGCACTCGGACGTCGAGGCCAAGAGGAACGCCGCCCCCTTGTCCTTCGCCAAACCCAAGGCGTTGTGCGTGCCGAGCGAGCCGACTTTCAACGTCGGGATCGGAATGCGCAGATAGTCGATCGGGCTCGCCGGGCTCGCAAAATGCCACAAGTAATCCACCCGGCCCGGGATGTAGATGAAGTTGGTGACGTCATGACAGATGAACTTGTAATCCTTGTTGCCTGCGAGGTGCTCGATGTTGGCGACGTTTCCGGTGATGAGATTATCGATCGCAACAACACGATGCCCCTCGGCAAGCAAGCGGTCTGTCAGGTGGGATCCCAAAAAACCTGCGCCGCCTGTGATGACGCTGGTTGGCTGTAAGGTGGGCGAGGGCATAGCGGGAGTGCTCTAGTTGGAGTAGGAGGCTTGGGTTCCCTTGAGGTTTTTCTTTTTGATCCAAGGCATGAGCGAGCGGAGACGCTGGCCTGTCTTCTCGATGGGGTGCTGTTCGCCCTCCTTGAGCAGTGCGTTGTAGCGTTTGTAGCCACCTTCGTATTCCTTGATCCACTCCTTTGCGAACTTGCCGGACTGAATATCCTTGAGAGCGGCCTTCATTCGTTTTTTCACCGATGCGTCAATGATTTTCGGTCCCACGGCCACGTCGCCCCACTTCGCAGTCTCACTAATCGAGAAGCGCATGCCGGCGATCCCGGATTCGTTCATCAGATCAACAATGAGCTTGAGCTCGTGCAGGCACTCGAAGTAGGCCATCTCCGGCGAGTATCCGGCTTCGACCAGTGTTTCAAATCCGGCTTGGACCAGTGCTGATGCACCTCCGCAGAGCACGGTCTGCTCGCCGAAGAGGTCTGTTTCGGTTTCCTCCTTGAAGCTGGTCTCGATCACGCCGCCGCGCGTTCCCCCGATGCCCTTCGCCCAAGCCAGCGCGATTTTTTTCGCATCCTTGCCGGGGTTTTGATGGATGGCGATGAGTGTTGGCACTCCCTTGCCCTCGGTGTATTGGCGCCTGACGATATGGCCAGGCCCCTTGGGAGCGACCATGATGACATTCACATTCTTCGGAGGGACGATCGTTTTATAATGGATGCTGAAGCCATGGGTGAAGACCAGCGTTTTGCCGGGAGTGAGATTCGGTGCGATGTCTGCCTCGTAGGCCGCAGGTTGCTTCGTATCGGGAATACCGATCATGATCACATCCGCCCGGCGCACAGCCTCTGCGGTGTCGAAGACCTCAAACCCCTGCGCTGCCGCGACGGCACGACTTTTGGATTTCGGATACAGGCCGATAATGACCTTGCAGCCGCTCTCCTTGAGATTGAGGGCGTGGGCATGGCCTTGGGAGCCGAAGCCGAGCACGGCGAGGGTTTTTCCCTTGAAGGTTTTGAGGTCGGCGTCTTTGTCGGTGTGGATTTTGGCTGGCATTTTTCGAGTGTGTGTTTTTTGGAAGTGTGGGTGTGCGGTGTTGGTTATTGGATTCGGGAAAGGGCAATTTTTCCGGTTCGGGTCAGGTCGCTGACTCCGAAGGATTCCATGAGGCTGAGAAATTTGTTGATCTTGCTCTCGGTGCCGGTGACCTCGATGGCGAGCTTCTCTGGCTGGACATCGATGATCTTCGCCCGGAAAATATCGCAAATCTGCATCACCTCGGCCCGTGTCTTGGATGACGCATTCACGCGCAGGAGCACCAGCTCTCGGTCCACGTATTCCTCATCATGAAAATCCTGGACCTCGATGACTTCAATGAGCTTTTCCAGTTGTTTCGTCACCTGCTCGAGGACCTTGTCGTCGCCGCGCACGACGATTGTCATTCGGGAGGCCGAGGGGTCGAGGGTGGGGCCGACATTTAGTGTGTCGATGTTGAAGCCGCGGCCGCTGAACATTCCCGCAATGCGGGTCAGCACTCCGAATTTGTTCTCAACGAGAATCGAGATGGTATGACGCATGGATATTTAAAAAGAGCGCGAATGCTGAGCGAAGGCGGGGCGGGCGTCAATCCTTTCCCCGTGAAAACAAATTGGGAGAAGTCTCACGACTTCTCCCAACTCGGTTGTTTAAGACCTGTTCTGGACAGGAGGGTTATTTTTTCTTTGTCACTGCTTTTTTGGCAGCGGGTTTTGGAGCGGCGGCTTTTTTGGCCACTACTTTCGTGGCTGGAGCCTTCTTGAGCGGTGCTTTTTTAAGCGGTGCTTTTTTGGCTGGAGCCTTGGCTGCAGGCTTTGCTGCAGGTGCTTTCTTAGCTGCTGGCTTGGCTACCACTTTCTTAGCCGCTGGTTTGGCTGCTGCAGCTTTTTTAGCAACAGGCTTCTTGGCAACAGGCTTAGGAGCAGTTTTTTTCTTTGCTACTGGCATTTAATATCCCCCCTTTCTCTCCGCATTTGCGGGAAACTGGTTGTGAAAATCATGTGAATAACTTACCTGCGGCTGTGAATAAGTCGGACGCGCAAAGTCGTCAACATTTTTTTTTAAATTTAAGTTGATTTTGCGAAAAAAAATTCCGCAGGCTCGCAGCCCAGGATTTTTTTTGCCTCGGCGAGGATGCCGGCTACGTCCCAGAGTCGACCAATTCCCTCATAGCCGCAGGCGAGCAAACCCTCCTCGGGGCCGATAAACAGGGCGCCTCGGGACTTAAGGCATGCGACATTCTTCTGTGTCGCAGGGTGCAGCCACATCTTGCCGTTCATTGCTGGAGCGATGAGAAGCGGGGCCCTTGTCGCCAATGCGATCGAGGTGAGCGCATCGTCGGCGATGCCGCAGGCAAGTTTGGCGATCACGTTCGCGGTGGCCGGGGCTATCAGAAAAAGATCCGCCGAGTCGGCGAGGCCGATGTGGCCTGGGTGCCAGGACTCCTTCTCGTCGAAAATGCCCGTCGTGACGGGATGGCGCGAGAGAGTCTGGAATGTGAGGGGCGCGACAAACTCCGTTGCGTGCCGGGTCATCACTACCGATACTTGAAATCCGGCTTGCGTGAGGCGGCTTGTGAGGTCCGCCGCTTTGTAACAGGCGATCGAGCCTGCAACGCCCAGGACGATATTTTTCTGAGTGCTCATTCAAAAACAAGCTCGAGGCGACGGCTCATGTAGCGCTCGGCGCGCATCACGGCGCGGAATTTTTCAATGTCTTCTTCCATCGAGCTGCTGATGATCGTGTAGCGGTATTCGCGCCACTTTTCCATTTCCGCAGAGGCGTTGCGGAGGCGCATGGCGATTTGCTCCTCGCTCTCGGTCCCCCGCTTGCGCAGCCTGCGCGCGAGTTCGTCGAGGCCGGGGGGCATGATGAAAACATCGGCCAGCGCCGCTTGAATAAACGCATCCCTGCACTCGCGGATGCTTGCCGCGCCAAGAGTATCCACATCGAGCAACACATCCACGCCGCGCTCGAGGTGCGACATCACGGTGGATTTGAGAGTGCCGTAGAAGCCTCCGTGCACCTCCGCATGCTCGAGGAATTCCCCCGCCGCCGCGCGGGTCTTGAATTCCTCCTCGCCGAGAAAATAGTAGTCCTCGCCATGCACCTCGCCCCGCCGGGGCGCACGGGTCGTGCATGAGACCGAGTAGACGAAGTCCGGCTTCTGGCGGAGCGAGCTGATGAGGGTTGTCTTGCCCGCGCCAGAGGGGGCGGAAATCACAAAGAGAATCCCTGTGCGTTGGATAGTGAGGTTATTCAATGTTGGCGAGTTGTTCGCGGATGCGGTCGAGTTCGGCCTTCGCCTCGATGACGAGCCGCGAGATGGTGGTGTTGGAGGATTTTGAGCCGAGAGTGTTGAATTCGCGCCCGAGCTCCTGTGCGAGAAATTCCAAGGTGCGGCCGACTGGGCCTTTTGCGGCAAGCTTCTCGTGAAATTGGACGATGTGACTCGCCGCACGCTCCAACTCCTCGGTGATGTCCGAGCGCTCGGCAAAAAAAGCGACCTCGGTGGCGAGGCGGGGATCATCGGGCGAGAGATCGAGTCCCGAGCGGGCGATGCGCTTGCGCAGGGCCTCTCGGTGGGTCTGCGCGACCTTGCCGGCGAGAGGGGAAATTTTTTTAATGATCGCGGAAAGACGATCCGCGCTTTTTTTGAGAACCTTCTGCAAGGCGACTCCCTCGCGGCTTCGCGTGGCGGCAAGGCCCTTCAGAGCCTCATCCAAAGCAGACATCACGGTTTTGCGCGCATCCTCGCCCTCGGGCTCCACCGAGCGGGCCACCCCTGGGGCCGAGAGCACATCGGAGAGTGTGACACCTCCCTCAAGGCCCAGTTTTTTTTGCAAATGGCGGGCCTGCTCCACAAACGCCGTCGCCCGCGCCTCGTCGAAAAACCGCCGCGCCCCGCCCCCCGAGTGGCTCAGCGAGAGGTTCACCTGCACCCGCCCCCGCGCAATCCGCTCCAGCACGCGCTCGCGCACCCCGGGCTCCAGCCAGGACGAGTTGAAATCCGAGTGAAAAACAACCTCCGCCGTTTTGCGATTCACCGAATGGCACTCCACCACGGCCGTCCAGGTCTTGGTTCTGGCCTCTCCCCGCCCGTGTCCGGTCATGCTCGTCATGCCCCACCCTTATCCCCGGCCGCCCGCCGCTGTCGAGGCAACAGGCGGGCCCTGAGAATTCCTGCAAGGAATGTATTGACTCGCGCCAATGTTCCCCTAGTTTTCGCGGTCCATCTTATGTCTAGAAAGTGCAGCATCACCGGGGCCAAGCCCGTTCGCGGATCCAAAATCCATCGTCGCGGTCTCGCGAAGAAAAAAGGCGGAATCGGCATGCACGTCACAGCCGTGACGCCTCGCTATTTCCAACCTAACCTCAAAACTAAACGCGTTTGGGTTCCCGAGTTGAAAAAATTCGTGACCGTCAAAGCCACTGCGAGGGCCTTCAAAACCATCTCCAAAAACGGAGCCTACAAAACTCTGGCCGCCGCCGGCCTCGTTAAGTAGGGGCGCACCGGCCGTCAAACCCAACCTCCCGCGAAGCCGCTCCGGCGCTGCGCTGGCGGGTGTTCGTAGAACCAAGGCGCGACGGCTTGCAGCAACTCCTTAAAAATCCCGCATGATCGCGGGTGACAACCCCACACACCCCGTGCCATCTTCAGCCATGCCCTTGCTGGAGGTTCGAAATTTGTGCACTTGGTTTCCCGTTGTCGGAGGCATTCTGCGACGAAAAACCGGCGACATCCGTGCCGTTGACGACGTCTCCTTCACTGTCCAAGCCGGCCAGACGGTCGGCCTTGTCGGCGAGAGCGGTAGCGGGAAAACCACTGTGGGCCGCACCATTCTCAAGCTCACCTCCGCCACCTCGGGCTGCGTCACATTTGAAGGCCGAGACATCCTCCCCCTCTCCGAACGCGACTTCCGCCCGCTCCGGCGCGAGATGCAAATGATTTTTCAGGATCCCTACGGCTCCCTCAATCCCCGCTTCACCATCGGGGAGATTGTCTCCGAGGCCCTCGAGATTCATTTTCCAAAAATGTCCCACCCCGATCGCCTAGCCCGCGTTGCCGACCTGCTGCGGCTCGTCGGCCTGCAACCCGAGATGATGCGCCGCTATCCGCATGAGTTCAGTGGCGGCCAACGCCAGCGCATCGGCATCGCGCGGGCTCTCGCCGTCGAGCCGCGTTTCATCGTGTGCGACGAGCCAGTGAGCGCGCTCGACGTGAGCGTCCAGGCCCAGATCGTGAACCTCCTGCAGGACCTCCAAGAGCAGTTCGGCATCGCCTACCTTTTCATCGCCCACGACCTCGCCGTCGTCGAGCACATCAGCGACCACGTGCTCGTCATGCACCACGGGAAAATCGTCGAGTCCGCCAGCGCCGAAGCCATCTACAACGACCCACAAAACGACTACACCAAGACCCTGCTTGCGGCCGTGCCGACCATTGGCTGATGCACCCGATCCTCCGAAACTTTCTTCGTCTCAACTGGCCGCTCTTTGGCCTCATGGTCGCCCTGCTCGCTTATGGCATCTACGCCATCCACAGCGCGACATGGATGCGCAACCAAGAGTTCGCAAAACTCCAATCCATCTGGATTCTTCTCAGCCTGCCGATGTTCTTTATCGTGTCGCTTATCGATTACCGCTGGGTGCGCTTCGGGGCGATCCCGCTTTATGTGATCAGTATCCTCGGGCTCACGGCAACGATGTTTCTCGGTGAGAAACGCTATGGCGCCCGCAGCTGGCTCGACCTCGGGCCGATGAGCTTCCAGCCCTCCCAGTTGGCCATCATTGCCGGCATCATGACGCTCAGCTTGTTCCTCGCCAACACCCGCGCGATGCCTGCGTTCCTGCGAATCCTCTGCTGCGGAGCGATTGTGGGTGCGCCTTGGCTCATGATCCTTATCCAGCCCGACCTCGGTTCCTGCATCGTTTGGGTGCCTGTGTTGCTTTCCATGATGTTTGTCGGCCACATTCCGAAGCGCTGGCTCATTCTCATGCTTGTCATCGGCCTTGCCCTCGTTCCTCTCGTCGTGCACTTCGGGCTCAAACCCTACCAATACTCGCGCATCACCACCTTTCTCGATCCCGAGGCCGATCCGCTCGGCGACGGGTGGAACATCACCCAGTCCCTTATCGCGATCGGCTCCGGCGGCTGGGCGGGCAAAGGCTACATGGACCCGAATTCCCAGAACGCCCTCGGCTTCCTGCCCCATACGATCGTCCACAACGATTTTATTTTCTCCGTGATGGGCGAACAGCACGGCTTCCTCGGCGGCATCATCCTCATTGCCGCCTTCGCCCTGCTCTTTCTGGCCATGCTCGGCATCGCTCTCAAGGCCGAGGACGATCTCGGGCGACTCCTTGCCACCGGCATTACCATGCTGCTGTTCACCCACACTTTCATGAACCTCGGCATGACGATTTCACTCACACCCATCACCGGGCTGCCGCTCCCGCTCGTGAGCTACGGCGGATCCTTTGTCATGATCACCATGCTCAGCTTCGCCCTTCTCCAGAGCATCTGGATCTACCGCCGCTCGCCGCGCTAGTCCGGCAGGGATTTGATTGTCCTCGTGCGGCGACCGTCCTACTCTTGGCAGTGAAAATGAATAATATTCTCGTCACTGGCGGGGCCGGTTACATCGGCAGCATCTGCGTGGAGGAACTCATCAACCAAGGGTTCCATGTCTCCGTTTTCGACAATCTCAGCGAAGGCCACGGCAAGGCGGTGGATCCGAGGGCCGACTTTTTCCAAGGCGATTTGGGGGATCGCTCCGTGCTGCGCCATGCCTTTGGCGAGGCACGTCCCGACGCAGTGATGCACTTTGCCGCCAATGCGCTCGTCGGCGAGTCGATGGAAAATCCCTCGAAATATTTTCGCAACAACGTCGCCTCCGGAATTAATCTGCTTGACATGGCGGTGGAGTTCGGAGTCAAGAAATTCGTCTTCTCCTCGACGTGCGCCACGTTCGGGATTCCAGACCACATGCCGCTCGACGAGTCGCTTCCGCAGCGCCCGATCAACCCCTATGGCGAATCAAAGCTCATGTTCGAGACGATTCTCCGCTGGTATCGCGAAATTCATAAACTCTCCTTCGTCGCTCTCCGCTACTTCAACGCCGCCGGCGCCTCTGCAAAATACGGCGAGGACCACCGCATCGAGACACACCTCATCCCGAATGTCCTCAAGGTCGCCCTCGGCCAGCGCGAATCGGTCGACATCTTCGGCACCGACTACCCGACTCCCGACGGCACCTGCATCCGCGACTACATCCATATTCTCGACCTCGCCCAAGCCCATATCCTTGCTGTGCTTTCCGACAAAAGCGATTTTTACAATCTTGGCACCGGCGGCGGCACCTCGGTGCGCGAAGTCATCGAGACCTGCCAAAAGATCACAGGCCGCGACATCAAAGCCATCGAGAAACCCCGCCGCCCCGGCGACCCACCACGCCTGATCGCCGCCTCCGAAAAAATCCGCACCGACCTCGGCTGGGCACCCCGCTTTCAAAACATCGTGCCCATCGTGGAGAGCGCCTGGGCCTGGCACATCAAGCACCCGCACGGCTACGGAGACTGAGCGCAGGCGGTTGCGCCGCCTCGTGGCTCAAAGTCCTTTTTGGAGGATTTGGAAGAGGTCGGTGTTGTCGAGAAATCCTTTGAGGGGCTCGGAGCCGGGGCCGCTGCCCACAGCGAGACTGTCTTCGGCGGTGCCGATGGCCGCCGCGCGCTTGCTTGCCGCGGGTTCGGTGGAGACCGGGCCCTCGGGACTTGTGCGTGTGCCGGATTCCGGTCCGGTCGACCAAGTGATGGAGGGGGCTCCCTGGGCGTTGATGCCAAGAAGTCCGGCGCCCTTGTCGTTTCGGAAGGGGTAGCCATTGAGGCGGAGTCCGCCGACGTTGCGCTTTCCTGCGACCAGAATGAGCGCTTGCGGACCCGCGTAGCGAATAGCCTCGGTGACGGCTTCGTCAAGGGCGAGAATCTCCCGGAGTGTGCGCTCGCCTTCATTCTGGGAGGCGGATTTACCCGCGAGTCCGGCATCGACCACGAGGAGGTAGCCCCGGGGGTTGTATTGCAGGAGGCGGATGGCATTGCGGACCATGCCGGCAAGGGGAGGTTGGCCGGCTTCCTTGGCAAATTCGTCGGCGAAGTTGAGGTTCCCCATGCTGAAAAGGCCAAGTGTTTTTGGATTTCTCCAAGAGGGGATGGCTTCGAGTTCGGTTTCCGTGCGCACGATGTCGTAGCCTTTCTCGCGCATCTCGCCGATGAGGTCCCTGCCGTCGCTGCGGCGTCCGCCTTGCGTGTCGGGGAGCAGGTCTGCCGCGCCGCCGCCGAGTAGGACGTCGATATCGGCTGCCTCGGCGAGCTGCCGGGCGATGGTGGGGTAGTCGAGGGGGTCTTGCGTCTTGGCGTAAAAGGCGGCCGCCGTCGCGTCGGTGAGGGAGGCGTTGGAGACGAGACCTGTGGCCCTTCCCCGGCGGCGTGCGAGATCGATGAGGTTGGGCAGGGTTTCCTTGCCTGAGGCGACTCCCAGCATGCCGTTGTTGGCCTTGCGCCCGGTGGCGATCGAGCCTGCCGCCGCCGCCGCATCGGCCACCGCGAAATCATTCGCATGCGTGGTGATCAAGGCCAGCTGCGGAAATTTTTCCAGCTCGAGCCGGTGGTCGGCACCGCCTTGATAATTTCTCGCGGGCGTGAGGACCGAGGGCGTGAGGTTGTCGGCGAGGAAAAGGATCACCGCAAACGGGCGCTGCACGACCCAGTTCACATAAAACAGCCCGCCTAGGGCGAGGAATACCAAAAGGCAGCCCAATGCCAAAAGCCGGTTGCGTGTTTTTTTGTTCATGGAAAATAATTGCGTCCGGCCCGCACACACGGCAATATAAATCCCTGCTTGCCCTGTGGTGTAATGGTAACACAGTGCCCTTTGGAGGCATTATTCATGGTTCGAGTCCATGCGGGGCAGCCAATCTCAGCTCGTGATGCGCGCGGAGCGACCCCTCTACCAGAAAGTTTCATGTCCCACCTTCCTAAAGATTGGAGATTCCTGCGAGCGGGCTGGGTCTATGCCCTGATCCTCACCGGGCGCGAGGACGCCGCGACAAAAATGGTCGAGGGGGCCCTCCAAGGGATCATCCGCCGGCATGATGTGGTGAGCGTCAAACGTCGGCGTCGGCTTTTCTTTGCGATGCTTTTTCGCGAGGGGCGGAACCTGCCATGTGTTGGCGAAGGCGCGGGGGAGCCGGTTTGCGGGTTAAGATTTTTTCATGAGTTGGCCGAGCCGGGCCGCAGTGCTTTGTCGCTCCTCTACCTTCGCCTGTTCTCCGTGGACGAATTGGCCGACGTTCTCGGGAAATCCGAGAAGGAACTTCCCGACATCCTGGCTGGGGCGAGGGGGGCGCTCTCCGGCAAATGGCCGGCCGCCGTATGAGGGACTTGGCGGCCCGCCGCCTTCTCGCCTGCCATGTGGACGATCCGAATGGAGATAGCCCGCCGGAGGTGCGCAAGGCGCTGGCCGCCGTGCGCAATTCTCCAGAGCTAAACGAGAGCTACGAGGAGCAGGTGCGGATCGACGCGCGGGCGTTGGCTTTTCTCAAGGAGGTCGAGGTGCCCGACGAGGCGGTGAGCCGATTGGCGGCCCAAGTGGCGGCGATACCGGCACGGCCTTTTAACCCCCGCGATCCGGCGATCATTGCCGTGATCATCGGGTTTATTTTGTTGGTTGTCGTGCTGACGTGGAATTTCCTCGGGCGTCCGGCTGGATTCCCTCCAGATGCATTTGAAATCGCCGAGGAGGTGGCGCTCATGGATGATGAGCCTTTTGAGGTGGTGGAGTTTCCCGTGGGGGACTTGGAGGATTGGTTTGTCCTCAAGGGATTCGATGGTTTTCGAGTGCCGGATTTTCTCGCCGGGATGCAGGCGGGTTCCGCGGCGATTGTAAAAATCGAAAATCAACCCGTCGCTGTTGTGGGCCTGCGGGACAGCGGAGCCCGTCTCGTTGTCTTCAATGCAGCCGCGTTCGACATCGCACTGCCAGACGGGCAGTGGACCAGCGCCCAACTCGATCCCCTGCATGCCTCCTCGGTTTCCGTCGAGCGCGGTGTGTGCTTCCTGATCGTCGTTCGGGGGGAGGCGGCCGATGTGGAGAGGATTCTCCGGGCGGGACGGCGTTAGTCCAGCGTGTCGAGTGCCGCTTGGACTTCCGCCGCATGGTCGCCGGTCTTTGCGGATGGCGATTTCCATACGATCTTGCCAGCCTTGATGAGGAACGACTGGCGTTTGCTGAATGGCATTCCCATCGTGCCGGGAACACCGAAGGCTTCGGCGACCTTGCCCTCGCTATCGGCGATGAGTGGGAAGGGGAGGTTGTATTTTTCCCGGAATTTCTTCTGCGCGGCCGGCGTGTCGCGGCTCACGCCAATGATCTGGAGGTCTTCGGCCTGGAGGCTTTCAAACGAGTCGCGAAGCGAGCAAGCTTGAGCCGTGCAGCCAGGCGTGTCGGCTTTCGGGTAGAAATAAACAAGCGTGAGGCCTCTGGCATAGGCCTCGGATAAAGGGAATTCCTTCCCGTCTTGATCGACTGCGGCAGGCGCAGGCGCGGGGTCGCCGGGTTCAAGGGCTTTTACTTTGCTGCCAAATCCAAAAAGACTCATAGTGATAATTGCGAGAAGGGCCGTGCTTTTAAGCATGGCCGCCACGGTATTCGCGCATTCGCAGCATGGCAAACGATGATTCAACTGTAAACACGGGAGCCCGTCTTCCCCTTGCGGTCGCCCTTGTCGCTTCCGCAGCGGCTGCATGCTCCAGCCTGTGCTCTCGGTCGGAAAGCGTGCGAAGGGTGCTTGTGGATATCTCCTCGCGCGAGGGCCTCGAGCAAGCCGGTTGGATGGATCGCGTGGCTGCGGCCGGGTATGGTGTGGCGGGTTGGTGGGGCGCTGATGCGGCACGGGCGCTGGCTGTGGGGCTCCCTGTTCTCGCCGTTTTTCTAGTCGCGGTCTGGGCCGTTGGAAAACTCCCGTCCACCCTTCGTCGTCGCGGGCGCGTTTGCGTCTACGCTTTCGCCCTCCTGGTGTTCGTGGCGGGGGGCGTGCGCGGCGTTCAAGCCTGGCGCAGCGACACCCGCGATCTGCGGCTTCTCCTGCCGGTCGAACTTCTCGCATCCGCAGCCCAGGGAGGGGGACGGGTTTTTTTCAACACGCCTGGCCTGCTTGCGGCGGCGCTTCTCCGCCCGGGCACACGCGATGACATGCTCACGCCTCAGCTCGTCGCCGATCTCAGCCAATCGCCTGTGCGCTGGCGCGCCGAGGATCGAGAGAGGCCTTTTTCTTGGGTGCTTCTCGCCGTTCCTTTGGAAAACTCCCGCGCCCTCATTGCGATGCTCGGTCGTTTGCCCGACTGGAGGTTGGCGCGGGTGGATAACCAAGGCCTGCTCTTCCAACGGGGAGGGGAGGGCGTCGTCGATCCTTCCCCGCGCGAGGCGGCAAGGCTGTTCAAGGGAGCCAAAGAGAGGTCGCTCTACTTGGCTCAGTCTGCTCTCGTGCTTAATGCCATCAATCGCAACCGCGAGTCACAGACTCTCATGGACGAGGCGGTCGAGCTCTCTCCCTCGGAGTCCTCCACTCTGGTCTCCGCAGCCATGCTGGCCGCGATGCGGAATCGTTGGCGGCCCGCGAGGGATCTTGCCGCGCAGGCTCTTCAAAACGACGGGGCCTCGATACAAGCCCGCTACCTGCATGCTCTGGCACTCCTCGAAACCGGCAACATTCCCCTGGCCGCAGAGGAGTCCGAGCGCCTCGTGCGGAGTCGCTCAGGAGATGCTTCCATCCTCCAACTCCACGCCAGAATCTCCCGCGAGGCCAACGACCCGAACTCGGAAGTCGCCGCACTGCAAAAACTCCTCGCACTAGCCACCAAAAATCGTCAACCCGTGGCCGCAATCCAGATCCACCTCGCACAGGCCTGGGCGCGGAGCGGCTTTGCCGCAAAGGCCCTAGAGAACTACAGGGCCGCTTTGACAGGTGATCTAACGCCCGAGCAAAAAACCGAGATAGCAGAAAGAATCCAGCTCATCCAAAGTCGCTCCAGACTGCCTTGATAATCACTCCGCCTCCCCGCGCGGGGCGGTTTTTTTTCGATCTGGCAAAGACGACCTCGCACGGATAATCCTCACGCATGGCCAGAAATGTGTTGGGAAGCGAGTTGGAACCTTGTTGCTACGTGCCCCTCACGGGATTTTACCGTGATGGATTTTGCCACACGGGCCAGGGCGATCATGGCGTGCATACAGTCTGTGCGATCATGACGAGCGAATTTCTGGAATTTTCCCGCAAACAGGGCAACGACCTCAGCACACCCAGACCGGAATATGAATTCCCGGGGTTGAAGCCAGGGGATCGCTGGTGCCTGTGTGCCAGCCGCTGGCGCGAGGCCTACGATGCCGGAATGGCTCCCAAGGTGCTTCTGCAAGCCACACACGCCTCGACCCTGGAGTTTGCGAATCTGGAGGAACTCCAGTCCGTTGCCGAGGATGCCGAGTGATTTCTCCGGAGCTCCCCTGCTCGCCACTCAGCGGCGGAAACTGCCGGCGTTGTTGCGGTCGGCCACGTGAAGATTTGCGCCCCGTTGCTTGAGCACAAACGTGTTGTTATCGCCGTATTTCGCCCAAGGACCCGGAGGCACCTCGCGGGCATCGACAAACTTCCAATCGCACACGTCCTTGCCTCGCAGGCCAAGATAATCCCGCACCGCCGGGGAGACATCGAGTCCAGCCCCTTGGTTGAGGTTCGGGCGGGGACGCTCATTTCCAAAGACGTATTGCCAGTGGTCTGTGCGGAATGGCCCGCAATCTTCCCACTGCGCGTAGGCGATCCGGTTTTTGTGGCGAATGGCGATCCAACGGCCTTTGCAAACAGAGCGGCCGGGTTTTTCATAAGCCTCCTTGAACCAGGGAATCGCCCGGCGCGCCTCCGGCTTCGTGGTGCCTCGGGTTACGTCGTTGTAGGGAAGTGCAATGTAAAAAGGGTTTTGGCGCGGAATGAAATTTTTCGGGATGAACGCCCTCCGCGCGGTCGGCTCGGGATTGTCATAGCCCCCAAAGTTTTTGTGCCAAGCGGGGTCCCAAGAACTCTTGTGGTTGGGGACCGGATTGTTGCGCGTCGGTTGCTCGCCAACCCAGAAGACAGTCGTCACAATATTCCGTTTCCAAGGAAACCGGCTGAGACTCAACCCTTGCGGAGTTGAGACAACTGGAGGCTCGATTTTCAGGATGGCTCTCTCGCGCAGCGCCATGGCGAGCTTCTCAAAATGGGAGGCCTCACTGGCCACCGAGCTGGCTTGGACTAGGATCAAGAGTGAGAGACTGAGGAGGATGCGTCGGACTGCCATGTTGGTGAGGAATTCAAAGTGCCCCAAAGCAGATGACCCCGCAAACCAAAAGTCCGCTTTTTTGAGATTTCGCCTGCAAGCCGCCACTCAAGAATGTGCGTGTCATTTTGCCGCCGGGGCGGTTTTAATCGCGTCAATGTCCACCGTGCTGCCTTGGTTTTTCTCCATTTTAAGCGGGCTGCTGCTTGGGCTCTGCTACCCGCCTTGGGGCTGGGGGGACCTCGTTTGGGTGGCCTTGGCTCCCTTGGCGTGGGCGGTATGGATGGTCCCGCCGGCCCGCAACCGCCCTTGGCTGCGCACCGCCGGGCTCGGCTACGCCTCCGGGACCGTATTTTTCGCAGTCAGCGCTTTCTGGCTCACCACGCTGACCTGGCCCGGCTACGTGTTGCTCGTCCTCTATTTTGGCCTCTACTTTGCAGCATGGACGCTCTTCGCACACTTGCTGGTCCGGAATTTGACGCAGGGGAATTCTCCCGTCTGGCTCGGCTCGCTCCACAACCTCCGCGTCTGCGGGCTCGGTGCGGTCGGCTGGGTGGCCCTGGAGTGGCTGCGAGGCGTGATTTTTCCAGCCTTCGGGTGGAACGGCCTCGGGATCGCCCAGCACCACAATATCGCCCTCATCCAAATCGCCGATATCACTGGCGTCGGAGGTGTTTCTTTTTTGATTGCCATGGCAAACCTCATGCTCGCGGCAACACTCAAGCGGCTCGCCCTCGAAATCGGCCGTGGCGCCAGGCGCCCGCATTATGATTTCGCGCTCACGATCGCCCTCATCGCCCTCGCCTGGACCTACGGCGTGCGGCAGCTTTTCCATCCCGAGCCCCCAAGTGAGTCGCTGACGTTCGCTGCCGTCCAAGGAAACATTCCCCAGAACGTGCGCAACGACCCGCAGTTCGAGCTGAGCGTTCTCGAGATCTACGAAAAGCAAACCCTCACCGCTATCGCCATGCAGCCAGACCTCATCCTCTGGCCCGAATCCTCCACGCCAAGCCCGCTGCTCGGCAACCAATTCACTTTGGATCTCGTGCGCGGCCTCGCCGGGCAATACGCCGGCGACCTCCTTCTCGGCACCGTGCACTGGGGCAAGGATGGCGACTACAACTCCATCGCCCTCCTCACCTCACAAGGCAAAGAGGTCCAACTCTACCACAAAATCCACCTCGTTCCCTTCGGGGAATACGTCCCGCTGCGAGAGGAATTTCCCCTCATCGCCCACATCGTCGGCGACCTTGTGCCCGCTGACTTCGATCCCGGAAGGGAATTCACCCTCCTCGAGATGCAGGCCCTCCCGATCAAGCTTGGCCCCCTCATCTGCTTCGAAGACACCGTTGGCGACCTCGCCCGCCGCTTCGCTCTCATCGGCGCACAAGCCTTCGTGGTGGTGACGAACGACGGTTGGTTCCTCAAGAGCTCAGGCTCCCTCCAACACCTCCACAACTCCGTCTTCCGCTGCGTCGAAAACAAAATCCCCATGATCCGCTCTGCCAATACCGGAGTGACCTGTGCCATCGACCGCCTCGGGGTCGTGCGCGAAGTCCTCCGCGACCAGTCCGGCAGCACGTTTTTGCAAGGCGTCCTCTTCAGCAAAATCCGCGTCCCCAACAATCCTCAACCCACGTTCTATGCACGCCACGGCGATGTTTTCTCCCTCGCCTGCCTCGGACTCTCCACCCTCTCCGTGATCGCCATTTTCCTCCAAATCCTTAAAAATAAAAAATCCCCTTGTCCGAACGAACCCGAACCGAAAATCTCCACGCCATGAAAGTCCTCGTCACCGTCCTGCCGAAACCCTCCGTCCTCGACCCCCAGGGCGCCGCCGCCGCAGAAGCCATCCGCCACCTTGGCCTCCCCGACATCGGCCGCGTCCGCATCGGCAAACTCATCGAACTCGAACTCCCCGAGTCCACCCCCGACTCCGAAATCCACCGCATCGCCCGCGACCTCCTCTCGAATCCCGTCATCGAAGACTACTCCTTCAGCAAATGAAATTCGCCGTCCTCCGCTTTCCCGGCTCGAACTGCGACCAGGACTGCGTCCTCACCCTCAACGCCCTCCCCGGCGCCTCCGCCGATTTCGTTTGGCACAAGGATACCTCGCTCGCCGGCTTCGACGCCGTCATTGTCCCCGGCGGTTTCTCCTACGGCGATTACCTCCGCTGCGGCGCCATCGCCCGCTTCTCGCCGATCATGCAATCGGTGAAAAATTTCGCCGCCGCCGGTGGCCCGGTCCTCGGCATCTGCAACGGCTTCCAAATCCTCTGCGAAAGCGGACTCCTCCCCGGCGCGCTCGTCCGAAACAAAGGCCTCCACTTCGTCTGCAAACACCAACTCGTCCGCGTCGAATCCACCCACTCGCGATTCACCCACTCGGCAACCAAAGGCCAAATCCTCAACCTCCCCATCGCCCACGGCGAAGGCTGCTACTTCGCCGACGACACCACCCTCGCTGCCCTCAACGCGAACGACCAAATCCTCCTCCGCTACTGCGATGAAAGCGGCCAGACAACCGACGCCGCCAACCCCAACGGCTCCCGCGAAAACATCGCCGGCATTTGCAACGAAGCCCGAAATGTCTTCGGCCTCATGCCCCACCCCGAGCGCGCCTGCGACCCCTCCCTCGGTAGCACCGACGGATTAGTGATCTTGCAAAGCCTTCTCAAAAATTGACCACAGAGGACACAATCAAGCGCCGTGGCAGGTGCGAGATGGAGCAACCGCAGGTTGGCCCGGAGGGCGAGGGAGCGGGAGCGACCGAGTCAAAGTGCACGGAGGAGTTTGAAAACAACTCGCTCACGGAAGCCATCATCGGCGCTGCCATCACCGTGCACCGCGAACTTGGGCCGGGACTGCTCGAATTGGTTTATGAGAAATGCCTCGCCCTCGAATTAACCAAGTCGGGGCTTCAGATCTTCGCTCAAAAAGAAATCCCGCTCACCTACAAAGGGCTCGCGCTTGAAAGCGGTTTCCGCGCCGACCTCATCGTCGAAAACAAAGTCCTCATCGAACTCAAATCCGTCGACCAACTCCTCCCCGTCCACACCGCCCAAGTCCTCACCTACCTCAAGCTCACCGGCCTCCAAACTGCCCTCCTGATCAATTTCAATGTCCCGCTCCTCAAAAGCGGCATTAAACGCCTTTCCCTTTGAAAACTCTTCTTCCCCTCCGCGTTCTCCGTGTCCTCCGTGGTTAAAAATTCTTCCAATATGCCCGCCATCACACCCGAAATCATCGCCAAACACGGCATCACGCCCGACGAATACAACCGCATCCTCAAAATCCTCGGCCGCGAACCCAACCTCACCGAACTCGGCGTTTTCTCCGTCATGTGGAGCGAGCATTGCTCCTACAAAAACTCCAAGCTCGAGCTGAAAAAATTTCCTGTCACCGGCCCGCGCGTGCTCGTGAAAGCCGGCGAGGAAAATGCCGGCGTTATCGACATCGGCGACGGCTGGGCCATCGCGTTCAAAATGGAAAGTCACAACCACCCCAGCGCCATCGAGCCCTTCCAAGGCGCAGCCACAGGCGTCGGCGGCATCATCCGCGACATCTTCACCATGGGCGCCCGCCCTGTGTTCTCGATGAATTCCCTCCGCTTCGGCGACATCCGAGGCGACTCCCCACAAGCCGCCACCAACCGCCGCCTCTTCGCAGGAGTGGTGAGTGGCATCGCCCACTACGGAAACTGCATCGGCATTCCCACCATTGGCGGCGAGGTCTACTTCGACGACAGCTACTCGGGCAACCCACTCGTCAATGTCTTCTGCCTCGGCATCCTCAAGCACGAGCAAATTGCCCGCGGAGCCGCCAAGGGCGTGGGCAATCCCGTCTTTTATGTCGGCGCGGAAACCGGCCGTGACGGCCTCGCCGGCGCCGCCTTCGCTTCGCGCGAGCTCACCGAGGAATCCAAGGAAGACCGCCCCGCCGTGCAAGTCGGCGACCCCTTCCGCGAAAAACTCCTTCTCGAAGCCTGCCTCGAACTCCTCGCCAGCGGCTGCGTCGCGGGCATCCAAGATATGGGCGCCGCAGGCCTCACCTGCTCGACCTGCGAAACCGCCAGCCGTGGCGGCACAGGCGTCGAGATCGATGTCAACCTTGTGCCGAAACGCGAAACCGGCATGACGCCCTACGAAATCCTGCTCTCCGAATCCCAAGAACGCATGCTCGTCATCGTCAAAAAAGGCGAGGAAGACAAAGTCCGCGCCATCTTTGAAAAGTGGGACCTCCCCTACGCCAATGTCGGCGTGGTCAACGACGACGGCATGATGCGCGTCCGCGAAGGCAACGAAATCGCCGTCGAAATCCCCGCGCGCCAACTCGCCGACGAAGCCCCGCTCTACTCTCGCGAAGCCGCTCCCAAAAAGGCTCCCGAGCCCCTCGACCTTTCCACTGTTCCCGAAGCCGACCCCATTTCCTCGCTGGAAAAACTGCTCGCCCACCCGAGCATCGCCTCGAAGCGCTGGGTTTGGCAGCAATACGACCACATGGTCCGCCTCGGCGCCACCGTCCTGCCCGGCTCCGACGCCGCCGTCTTCATCGTCCGCGAGGCCAACAAAATCCTCGCCGCATCCACCGATTGCAACGCGATCTACTGCAAGCAAGACCCGCGCGAAGGCGGACGCATCGCCGTCGCCGAAGCCGCGCGCAACATCGCCTGCACCGGCGCGATCCCGCTCGCCGTCACGGACAACCTGAATTTCGGAAATCCCCACAAGCCCGAAAATTTCCTCCAACTCCGCGAAGCCATCGAAGGCCTCGCCGAAGCCTGCCGCGCGTTCGACACCCCCGTCACCGGCGGCAATGTGAGCCTCTACAACGAATCCCCCGCCGGTGCCATCGACCCCACCCCCACCGTCGGCATGGTCGGCCTCGTCGAAAAACCCGAGCACATCACCACCCAATCCTTCAAAGCCCCCGGCGACCTCATCCTCCTCATCGGCGAACCCGGCCACGAACTCGGCGCCTCCCACTATCTCCTCGCCGTCCACGGACGCAAAGCCGGCGCCCCGCCCCAGCTCGATTACGCCAAGGAACTCGGAGTCCAAAACGCCGTCCGCGACCTCATCCGCCTAGGCTTGGTCCGCAGCGCCCACGACTGCTCCGAAGGCGGCCTCGCCGTCAACCTCGCCGAATCCTGCCTATCAGGAAACCTCGGCGCCCAAACCGAAATCCCCGGCCCCCGAGCCGACATCGCCCTCTTCAACGAATCCCAATCCCGCATCGTCATCACAGTCACCCCCGAAAACGCCCCCCAAGCCGAGGAATTCCTAAAATCCAAATCCATCCCCCATTCCCGCCTGGGAACCGTCGTCGCAGACCCAGCCCTCACCATCCAAGCCGCCGGAAAACCCTACGTCTGGCCACTTGAAAAACTCCGCACCCCATTCGAAAAAACCATCCCATCGCTGATGAGTTGGGAGAAGTAAGGTCATCCACAGATTACGCAGATGGACACAGATTCTTTAAATTTCAATCTGCGCAAATCTGCGAAATCTGCGGATAGAGATCCCTCCACCTACGCGATTATCGGAGCCGCCATGCGGGTTCACTCCGAACTCGGCCACGGCTTTCTGGAATCCGTCTACCAAGAAGCGTTGCAGATGGAGTTTGAAGCCTCCGCCATTCCATTCGAACGCGAATGCGATTTCATCATTCGCTATCGGGGCAAAGAACTTCAAAGCGTCTACCGAGCAGACTTCGTTTGCTTCGGAAACATCATCGTCGAACTGAAAGCGCTCCAGACCCTCTCTGGTGCTGAAGAAGCCCAAGTCATCAACTACCTCAAAGCCTCCGGTTTTACCAAAGGTCTACTGATCAACTTCGGAGCTCCCGCCCTGCAACACAAACGTTTCATCCTGACAAAAAACAATCATTGATCCACAGATTGCGCAGATTTACGCAGATGATTTGGAATTATGTTTAGCAACTTGAAATCTGTGAAAATCTGCGAAATCTGTGGATGAAAATTCCCCTATGAAACCCGCCATCACGCGCGGTGAAATTCTTTTGGAAGACTATCTCATCCCCATGGGCATCTCCCAAAACGCTCTCGCGCGAGCCCTCGGCATCAGCCCGCGCAGCATCAACGAAATCGTCCTCGGTCGTCGCAGCATCACCCCGGAAATGTCCCTCAAACTCGGCAAATTCTTCAAGCAAAGCGCCCAGTTCTGGTTCAACATCCAAACCACCTGCGATTTCCGCCAATTGCTCAAAAAGGAAAAGCAAATCACCGCCACTGTCAGCAAGGACTACACCGAGTTGGCAGCTTGATTGCGGTTCTGCTCAATCCCGAAGATGCTATTCAACCCCCACCCATCCAACCTCAGACCATCCGATGGCACTTGATTGTCACGAGGACGCCCCCCGCGCCGACATCGCCCTCTTCAACGAGTCCCAATCCCGCATCGTCATCACAGTCACCCCCGAAAACGCCCCCCAAGCCGAGGAATTCCTAAAATCCAAATCCATCCCCCACACCCGCCTGGGAACAGTCGTTGCAGAGCTCCGTCTCAAAATCACCGCCGCCAACACCCCCTGCGAGTGGCCCCTCGAAACCCTCCGCGCCGCCCACGAAGGAACAATCCCATCACTCATGGCATGGGAGCAATAGTAGGCGCGCCGACGTCCCCGTCGGCCCACCAACAACCGTGAAAAACACTCAATCCCCCGCAGAAGCCAACGAGGACGTTGGCGCTCCCAGAGAGTGGTATTCCCGAGGCTATCTCCCCCACCGCGACGCCAAACAACTCCTCCAAGCCGTCACCTTCCGCCTCGCCGACAGCCTGCCACAGCAAAAACTCAAGCTACTGGAAGAGGAGTTATCGAACCTTCCCGCAAACCAGCGCGCCACACACCGACGCGAGAAAATCGAACAGTGGCTCGATGCCGGCATGGGCTGCTGCGCCCTGCGCAACCCGAAATTGGCTGAGCAGATGCGCGACGCACTGCAGCACTTCGACGGCCAGCGCTATCGACTCCTCGCATGGTGCATCATGCCGAACCATGTGCATGTGATCATCGAAACTCTCACGCCCATCGCCCGAATCGTCCAAAGTTGGAAATCCGTGACCGCCCGCTGGGCATTGGCCCACAACGAAGAGCTAAAACTTGGCATCCCGGACACAAAGCACCTCTGGATGCGAGACTACTGGGATCGATACATCCGCAACGACACGCATTTCGAGAATACCGTGATCTACATTCACCAAAACCCCGTCAAAGCCGACTTGTGCGAACGCGCCGAAGATTGGCCATGGTCCAGCGCCGGATCGCCGAGGTCCTCCTCTGCAACCACGCCCTCCTCTGCCAACGAGGACGTTGGCGCTCGTGTGCCCGGCATGGGCATGAACAAGTCAGGAAAAAAAAACCTATAAACAATGACCGGAAGCAGTGACAGCAACCGTAGTGAAAGCCAAGGCGGGTTCCGCGAGGAACTCAGCACGAAAGAAGGCCGTAGCAAAGGGAGCGACCGTAGGAACACGAACAGGCAGAGAGGCAGGATGCGGGCGATAAGCGTGCTAGGAAACGCGAAATCCAACCGTCACCGAAAGACGCATCAAGTAGAGCCTGACGGCACGGGACCAAAGAGAATGTTCATGCACCTTACCCGGGGAGATCTCCGTTGCGAAAGCGGTGGAGAAGTCAGCAGAGGCCGTAGTAGTGAAGAGAGCCGTGGAAACACGGACGGAGCGAAGGGCCAAAGAACCAAGAGAGGGCCATCGGCCAACCATCCGGCAGGAAGTCGGCAAGAAGGCAGTCGAAACAATCCGGGCGTTGCAACAACGGCAACCACCCTGGTTGGTGGAAAGAGAGTCGAAGGTGGAATCCTTCAAAGGCACTCAGCCCATGACTGTCGAGTCGAAGCCGCCGCGAAAGAAGGCGTCAGATGAGGCCCAATGAAGCAACCATGGAAGCACCGAAGCCCACATTGGCAGCGGTGCTTGAAAAGGAAAACCTCAACATAGCGTGGGAGGCGGTGCGAGCCAACAAGGGCGCACCGGGACCTGACGGACGGGACATCGCCAGTTCGCAAGCCCACATGCGGGAGAACTGGGAAAACATCGAAGCCAAACTGAGAAGTGGGGAATACAACCCCGGTCCAGTGCGGGCGGTGACGATCCCGAAGCCGAACGGCGGGGAACGCACACTGGGAGTGCCCAATGTGCAAGACCGCCTGATCCATCAAGCCATCCACGCGAAGCTGAGCGAGCGGTGCGAACCGTTCTTCAGTGAACACAGCTACGGCTTCCGCCCGA
>Ga0247844_1002772_pt1 | contig 27700 bp, 29 predicted proteins | sample LaCtaG_FD_192421 | JGI IMG/M metagenome (GOLD analysis project Ga0247844, IMG submission 192421) | Freshwater microbial communities from meromictic Lake La Cruz, Castile-La Mancha, Spain - LaCruzMarch201714.5m_1 | ecosystem: Environmental > Aquatic > Freshwater > Lake | place: Spain: Castile-La...
GCCGAGATCCCGCCATGCTTTGCGCCAGAGTCCCCAGCACCGTAGGCCCCGACAGCCACACGGCGGCAAACGCCGTCAACGTGGCACAGTTCAAATCCGGAGTCCACGCGAACCGGATTGACGCAGATCCAGAGACCCCGACATCCACGCCCAGGATCACAGCCGTTCCGGAAACGATCCCCACCAGATTCCCGCTTCCGTTCAGCGACAGATTTCGCGGGCGATAGATCGTCTCGTTCTCGTAATCCCCGGCGAACGTGCGGACCTGCAGCCAGATATCCGACCGCCCGTACCATGCCACCGGCAACGCAACGACGAATTGATTCGTCGGCGAAACCACCGTAGCCAGCGAAGCATCGTTGCTGGAACTCGGTTGCATCGGCAGGCGGCGACCGTCGTAAATCTTGTTCGGACGGTACTGGATGTTCTCAGGACCGCCCAGGCCCCCGTAGAGCTTCGCCCCTTTCGTCCCCTGAAAAGGACGATTCGTCAGACAAATCGAGCGATTGCGAGCGATCAACATGGTTCCCACCAAAACCCCATCGGCGGCAAAATGCCGCCGCTACCTCAGTACGTCGTGAACTTGCAAGATCCCGTGTAGGTCACACCGCCCGCCGTAATTGTGGCGACCGCCGTGAATCCCCGGTTACTCGCCAGACCTGGCGAAGCAAACTCCGCTTCGAATCGGTGACTGACATTCGTCGAACCGACATCCCCCGTCGACATCGAGAATTGAGCCACCCGCGCACCTGCCGACGTAGTCGCATCCTGCGTTACTACGATCGAACAGGTGGCAGATGGATCCAGAGTATCCAGAGCGATCGTCTTCCCGTTCCGCACCAGTTCCGCCGTCAAGTGCATACTCGTGCCGAGCGTCGTCGTCAGATTGGCGGTCACATCGACTTCGAACGGCACGCTGGCGGGATCGTTCGGCACCTGCTGACCAGCACACACCCGCAAAGGCCAGTTCAAGACCGATGCCGTGTCCGTCGTCGGAGCTGGCGAGCCACCCGCTCGAGTGTACATCGTGACGACAATGTCCCGAGGCGTCATATTTGGCGAGATCGTGGCCAACGCGATCACCGCATGGTAAAGCGAAGTCGCCCCCAGGCTGGCGACCGAACAGGCCACACCCGGAGTTGTCGCGGACCCCAATGCCTTCCACGTATTGTCCGACCAGTCGAAGACCTGATTCAAAACAGGGTCCGTCACCGTCACATATTTGTTCAGGCCGCTCGCGTCAGGTTGTGAGAATCGCACAGTTCACCGTCCTTCAGTAACTAAAACCCGCCGTCAACGTCCCCGCCACAGCCGCCAACGTGAATCGATTCCCGGAATCCGCAATCGCCACGTCAGCCGGCGGGAGACTCACAATCACCGTCGTCGTGATCGGAGCCCCCGAATTCCCGGCCGCATCTTGCGGGACAATCGCATAGGCCCAGGTCCCGCTGCCATCCACAGGCGCACACTGAAACGAATAGGCCCCGTCACCCGTGAAAGGGATATTCGCCACCAATTGAGTTGCCGAACCGCCGGAACTGACCGACCCCAACACAGCAAAATGATGGACATTCGAGGAGCCCGACGAAGTCCAGCTCAGCGTAAACCTGTTCCACGGTTGACGCGGGATCTGATTCCCATAGTCGGAATTGATGTCCGCCACAGCGACCCGCACCAGAGTGAGCGGCGTAGGCGAGATGCTGGGCATCAACTGCCCAACAATACGCCGCTCACCTGGTACGCGAGTCGATCCAATCAGAGTCCGATTGGCGTACAACTGCCAAAGCCACCCAGCCGAGTAAGGCGAAGTGAAATCGCAATACACAGCTTGAGGCCCCAGCCAGCCGACATCGGTAATCTGAAATCCACCCAGAAACATTGGTCACCCAAAGTAGCAGCCACGGTCCCCGTGCCGTCCGCAGTTCTCTAATTCCCAAACCAAAGACAGCCACGGCAGATGGAATCTGCCTGCTACGCTACACCGGAGGTTTCAACTGTTCGAACGTGATGAAGATCTGTCGCCAATACCCATGAATCGCATCCGACCGCCCAATCCCCTGCTTCAATCCCGCCATCCGCACATTCTGCAGATAGGCCACCGTCTCAAACGCCGTGTCCGCCTGAAACGTCCCGACCTTGCCCAGCCGCAGCTCCAACTGAGCCAGATCCCCGTCCCTCGCCGCCGTCGACACGTAACCCATCACGATCATCGGGACCATGAATTCGCGAATCACCAGGCCCCCGTGCATGACGCTCGTTCCGTCGACACCGAAGGCAAAGGCCCGCTGGACAGCGACTTGCCATTCACCCCATTCAATATCGTTGATCATGCCGAGGATCGAAGCCCCGGCGTGATACAGAGCAGGCGTCGGCATTACCTTCCACCCCCAATCCCCAGACCAGCCGCAGGCACCGGCGGAGGTTTCTCACCCTGCCCCGGCATTTGCACGTTCACGTTCACATTCACCGGAGGAGGAGCCGGAGCCCGACCAGGACGAACCGCTTGCTTCCGCTCGTCAATGATCGTCTTGGCATCCTGCATGTTTCGTTCACGCTCGATCGCATCCGCAGCCACCTGACCCCGCTGTTCGTTGCTGCCGAACGCCGACATGAACCCTTCGTGGCCCATCAACGCCGTCCCCGCGTCGTAAGCCTTTAACCCGGCCGCAATCCCGACCGGACTGAGTCCGCTGGTTTTCAATTGCAGTTCGTACGCTTCCCGCATGGTTCTGGACTGCATATCTTTCGCGGCATCGACCATTTCAATCGCTGTTTTCTGCCGAATACTGGTCGCGTTCTGCCCCGTCGTCGTGATTTCCACGTCCCGAGCAAACCCCGCTTTGTCGCCCATCTTCTTTTTCAGGGCTTCGACTTCTTGCTGGCTTCCCATCTCGGTAATCATGGACGAGATATTTCGCCCCTCGACGACGATATCCAGAGCCGATGACCGTTCGTCTTCGGGAAGACTTTCCACCCCCTTCTTGATGCGACCCATCACCGTCGCGAAGTTCTCGCCATTGAAGTCGACGTCTTCCGGATTCAGGCCCATCCGCCCGAGCTGCTCGACCACTTTAGGAGACGCCTTGGCAGTTGCCAGTTGCCGGACAATTTCCCGCATGTGAGTGCCCGCTTCTTCGGCGATCTGAGTCTTCCGCAACATGGCGAAGTTCGCCAGTTGTTCTTCGGGTGACATCCCACCCAGTTCACCCAGGGCGCTCGAATGTTTCGCCAACTGCTGCAAGTCCGTCACCTTCAGGGGAGTTTCCTTCAGGCCCTGAATCTGCGTGGCCAACTCTTCGACGTTCTGAGCGTTCAAGTCTTTCTTGTTCGCGGTCAGAAACATGGAAAACGATTCGGCCATGTCTTTCGCATCGGTGGACTTACCGGGAATCAGTGACTGAGCCTTGATCAGCTTGAGGAACGGAGTCAACGCAGGCCCCTGAGCCTGATCCACACCGAACCCCGTCGACACCATCGTCGACGCCGTGTTGAAAGCGTCTTCGCTGGGGGTGGCCGTCTCAATCGCCGCCTTGTAGATCGCATTCTTCGCTGCCCGACCCTGCAAAGCGTTCAGCCCACCTTGTGCACGGAACCGCCGGACCAGTTCATCCTGCTTCCCCGCGGCTTCTTCCGAAGCCTGTTGCTGTTCCTTGTTGGCTTGCATCAGGAACCGTACCGCCTGAGTCACCGACATATAGGCCGTCGCGATCCCGACCAGCCGCCCGCCAAACCTCAGCAGAGCATCAGAACTCTTGTCCGTCTCCGTCGTGAACTTGTGCTGATCGAGATGCATGATCCCGATCGCTTTGGCGAACTGCTTCTGATCGATCGAACCCGCCCGCAGCAGTTCCCGATACCGCTGAATCTTCTGATTGTGCCGATCCTGTTCCGTGCCGAACGTCCGCAGTAACGCCGTCGCCTCCCGATCGTTCCGCTGCTTTTCGATGGCCGCTTCCCGTTCCGCTTTCCGGCGTTTGGCGATCAGCCCAATCTGTTCGGCATAGGCCCGCTTGTAGGCCGACATGCCCGCCATGTACTCGGAATCACTGAGTTCCCCCGAGGCATGAGCCTGCTTCAGCTTGCCGGTTTTCTCAAAGTATTCCTGCTTCGCCAGTTCCTTGCGCGACATCGCGAACCGCCGCATTGCCGCCAGTTCCTTATCCCGCAAAGCCTGAGCATCCGCCGCCGCCTTCACGTCAGCCAGTGCCGCCGCCTTTTGTGCAGCCAGTCGCGCCGCCGCATCCTTGCCGGGATCACCCCCCTTCCCAATCTTTTGAATCGCGGTCGAGATCGCTTTGAAGCCGGTTTCGACCTGCTGGCCACTCTGTTTCCCAGCCGCACCGACCTCTTTCATCTTGTCGATTTCTTGCTGCAGCTTCTGAATGAGCTTCTCCGAAGCGAGTTGCTTCTTCTGATAATCCTCGAACACTTGTCGAGAATCGCTCGTCCAGGTAATGCCAATCGTGTTCGACATCGGAACCCCAAAGTAGCAGGCACGGTCCCCGTGCCGCCCGCAGTTTTCTTTCTCGACACCAAATCACAGACAAGAGCCACGGCAGATGGAATCTGCCTGCTACGCTTGTGGAACAACTTTGGACGGAGCCACCACAGACCGAAACGCCCGTTCGAACTCGGCCGTCACCTGACCACCCGGATTGAATTCGTTGTAGACCTCCTGCAAAGTCGTCTTCGAGACATCCGCATTCAGCAGGAACCCGCGAATCAGATCCGCCGTTTCCGCATTCACCTCACCACCAAGAACCGGAACCTCGGCAATCGGTTCCTCCAATTTCACTTCCGCCACTTCGCCATCCATCTGAAAGCACCTTTCACAATTGGTCCTGAAACAACAGATCGAACCACGTCGGCGCGTGATTCGGCAGCAAACCTTTCCGCCAGGCTCGGGTCTTTATGAGTCGGGGGTGAGTGAGTCGTTCTCTTTTTTTGAGAGACCCGCCGTTTCTCTCTCCTTCAGAGCCTCAAATTCGGCCAGGACCGCTTTCACGTTCATCCCGTCCACCGCCGCCATCGTGATCCGCAGCAGATCGTCCGTGTCGAGAATGCCCAGTTCAGACGCGATCACCGAATTGATCCGGTAATTCTGCCGCAAGGCGAACACGCAGAACTCCGCCCACTCGTTCAACATCTGCTCGGGAGATCGGCCAGCGTCCGCCGCCATCTTGTTTTCGTCGAGATCCATCAGCAGCAGCCGACGAAACCACGGTTCCGACAACTGCCAGAACTCATTGAACTGCGGCTTCCGAACTTTCTTCCACTGGCTATCCACCAGCCGCAGACTTGACGGCAGGTCCGAGGCACACGGAACCCGCCACAAATTCCCGTCACCAAGACTCCAGTCGTAGCCGGGAAACAGCGAGGGACGAGCCAGGTCATTCGGCACGCAGGGGGAATCGGTCCAGAATCCGACCTTGTAGCCAGGTCCGTCGATCCAGCGTTGACGAGCAGGAACGTACCCGATTTCGCCCGTCCACCCGACAATCAGACCATCGGGAACCCCGTCGCGACTGGTGACCGGGCATTCGCTGGCCCCGTCCACAAAGTCAGCCAGCCCCACAGACCGCAGGCACGACGCCGAATTGGACATCTTGCCAGGAAACATCAATTGATAATGCATTCGCCAATGCCTTTAAGTAGCGGTGGCTTTTAGCCACCGATCATTTCTTATCTCTTTTTCCAAAACAAAAGACCAATCGGCGGCTAGAAGCCGCCGCTACTCTTACGGAGCCGTTACAGCCGATGCCGCACTCGCCACCAGCGTCCGACCTTCCAGCCGAATCGCCGCACTCCCGTGTTTCGTTTCTTGTGCCGAGATCATTTGCGGCTTGATCACACCAGACGCAAAACTGAACTTGATGTGTTGAGCCGTCGCGTTCGCCACATACGTTCCGCCGCTGGTCCGCTTTCGCAGGTAGGCCGTCACCGAACTGATCGCCGCCCCGCCCAGGATCGAAACGAACTGATCGAAGTCTTCGACCTGAACTTCAATCACAGGATCGATCGTTTCCAGAAACATATCGCTGGGATAGACCGCTCCGTCGTACGTCTGCAGATCCGACCAGCCCAGGCCGAACGACACCGAATAGCCGACCTGTTTCGGAACATGCACGCCGTTGATGTACACCGGCCCGAGTCCGTACATCGCGTTGAACGCCTGAGCCTGCAATGTCTGGTTCACCGATTCGGCGTACGGAACCACGATGCCGTCTGAGGACAGGAAGAACGCCTGGCCCTGAGCTGTCGGAGTTCCCTGCCTAGGAGCGTTGATCGACTGGGGAACCAGGACCACGGGACAATCCGCGATCCCCACGACTTTCATGTTCGCTCCAGCCCCGACAAACGTGCCCCCTTTGGCCCGCTTCTGGTACGGAACCGTGACGTTCGCACCACTGGCGATCAGAGTCCCCAGCGTGCCGAACGCGGTCAGGAACCCGCCAATGTCGACCGTCGACAGGCTAGCTTCGGGTTGTGACGAGACAATGAACTGATCGGAGATCACCGGCGCACCGGAAAACCGGCCAGACATGGATTCGATCTTGGGATCGAAACCGGAATTCGTGACTTGCCGCAGATTGACGCCTGAACCCAGTAAAGCATCGTAGACTACGTCTGGCATGGCATTTTCCCTTTATGTAGCAGGCAGATTCCATCTGCCGTTCGCTCTGCTTCTTCTCGAAATAACACAAAAACAAAGACAGCCACAGCAGATGGAATCTGCCTGCTACTATCGAAACTGTTTCAACACTTTTTTCTGATTGGCCGGATCGTAAATCTGTGCCACGTAGTAATCCCGCATCCGTTCGGATTGATCCGCAATTTCCGTTTCGGACACGTGTTCCATTTCCTGCCGACGCTGCTCGGTCAGGGGTCGCCGGATTCGCTGGCCCGCCTTGGGACCCTTCTTGATCATGGAGGTTTCCGGAGCTTTCGCTGTCAAAGATCCTCGCATCGCCGTCGCCCTGATCACCGATTCCGTCAGAACTGCCCGCCGAAGATCACCCGTCCACTCGTTCGGCCGCTGATGATGGACTGTCCTGGCCTTGATCTTCTGCCAACGAGCCGACCGCTTCGCAAACACACCGGGATAACGAGCATACGCCGAGGTCATAAAGTGGAACGGCAGGTAGAACGTCCGGATCTGATGCATCGTTTCGCGATGATTGTCGTTCATGATCTTGTTATGAGCACGAATGTTGAACATCACGTTTGAGACTTGGGCGCCGATGATGAATGTCGTCACGGCAAACCCTCCCGATGCACGATCCAGGTCATTTCCACCAGGTTGACACCGTTCTCTGTCACCGGATCCAGTTCCCCGCAACTGAATTCCTCGAGTCGCTGGAATTCCAGACAGCCCGCCGTCGTCGCCAGCCCCCGCAATTCTTCCGAGATCTGCCCGTACAGGTTGTTCATGTGCCGCCGATGGTCCCGATCCGTCACAGTCCCCGTCACGTCGTACCAGGTCCGCAAGGCCGAATCCGACAGCTTCAAATACTGGATGAAGATCGACAGTTCCCCGGTCCCGATGAATGTCGTCGTCCCCGTTCGGTTGGCACTCTGAGACGACTGATGTCGAATCACCGCCCGTGGGAATGGTTCCGTGTCGTTATCCAGAGCCAGATCTTCATGGACAAAGACCGCCGCCGCCGCCGCATCCGCCGCCCCGACCAGACGCCGGAACGTCGCGGAGGATGTCACCGTATTCGTCAAATGCTGCAATCGCAGCGATCTTTCACCCACGACGGGAACGATCATAGAATGTGCTCCCGACTGCTGACCGTCCGGACCTTGTCATCCCGCCGGACGTAGATCATCCGCAGACCTGAATCCAAATTCGGAGTCCGTTGCACCTGCCACAATTCCCCATTGACCAGCCACTGTTCCCCGACTTCATAGGGAACCTCCTCAACCACCACCGTCAGCATCCCCGTTCGCAGAGTCCGTTCGCCCTTCAGGTCAAAGTCTCTGTCAACGCGATCTTCCACCCACAGGCACCGCACACCCGTCGTGTCCACCCCGGCAGGGCTTCGACGAGTGACGGTGATCCCGCTCATCTCGTACAGCATCTCAAAACCTTCTACGGCAATCGACATGATGGCTTGTGTTCCTTCGTACTGGCCTTGCCGTAGCGGGGGCTTTTCGCCCCCGCTCGTGACTCCATCGGTTGCTAAAAGCCACCGCTACGATTACATCTCGGTTCCGTCCGTCACGTTGGTGATCAACACACCAGCACGGAAGAACGTGTTGTCGCCCATCGGATCACTGAAATCCTTGAGCTGGTAATTCCAGCGACCACGGATCACGCCACCGCGTCGAGACTCTTCGCGGTACTCTTCCATGATGATCGCCCCTTCCGCAGAACTGGCACCGATCCCAGGGATCGACGAGTTCTGTTTCATGAACATCACCGTGCGACCCAGGCACGGCCCGGAATTCGTCAGTTCGGAGCTGCCATCGGCAATCCGGCAGACCATGGCCATTGTCGGGTCCCAGAACCGAGCCAACGTCGCCGCCGCCGTGCCGCTGGGCGTGTTGTTCTTGTACCCGTCCGCCACCAGAATATGATCCAGCCGCAACAGGGACTTCAGCATCGACATCGAGACGTCCTTCGGATCGTCCTGGCCGGAATACTTGATCCGGTCGATGATCGACTGGGACTGCATCATGTAATCCAGTCCGAGTTCAGGAATGATCAGGCAGTTCGCCCGCAGCCCGAACTTACGGAACTGACGTTTGGCCGCCAGAATCGTCGCCACCGGCGTACTGGTGGCCGTCGCCTTGAACGTCGTGGTACCGCTCAGGGCGATTGTCTGATCCCCCGTGTAGTTGGTGGTATTGAAGACCATCGCCGCCACGTCTCGTTCGTGTTCCTGCAACAACTGATCAACAACCCGATCGGCGGCAATCTGTTCCGCCTGGATGAAGTCGCCAAACAGTTCGATTTCGGCATCATCGACATCAGACTCAAGCCCGTGCTCTTGAGTCGTAAACGAATCAGTCGTCCAACCGAATTCATCCTTCGCGTACCCTGCACGCGGATTGCGAATCAGCGTACGAGGCGGAGCCAACCGGGTTTTGATCGTCTCACGCGAAAACGTGGACGACGGGACAGCCACACCCGCTGCGGGCATGACTCTGAGGCCGATGAACCCTTCCCGGTTCGCCAGCAAACTGAAATCAGATCGACGGATCGACAAGTCGAACCGCTGAATAGCTTGACTTTGCAACATGACTGGAGTTCCCCTTGAAACTCCACCGCGACACTTGAATCAAACACGTCTCACACTTGGAAAATAACCGGGTCCGATGGCCATCTCGCCCGGCTCCGCGGTGGAGACACAGAATTTCACGTAGCGGCGGCTTTCTAGCCGCCGATGGGTCTTTTAGTGAAGAAGGAATAATCGGTGGCTGGAAGCCCCCGCTACTACTACTTCAACTGCACATCAGCCAACGTGCTGACCACAACACCAGCACCCCAGTTTGTGCCCACAAGAACGGCACTCGCGGCATTACTGACCGAGACGCGACCGTTGGCCGCTCCGTAGCACGCCACGCCCACGCCAATCGTGTCCGCCGCTTCAATCGCCACACCGAACGGCGATGTAATCGGAATCACCGGCACACGGCCACCAACACGCACGCCATCGGTAACGCCGATTGCTTCTTCGGTCGCTGCGGCATAGACAACAGTCGACGTTCCCGAGTCCCACTTGACCCGTCGATTCGACAACAGGTCCGACGCACAGGCAAAAGACCGACGCCATTTGGGAGCGTTCAGTAACTGCACATCAGCAAACGCATTGACGACAACACCAGACGCCCAGTTGGTTCCCACCAGAACGGCACCATTCGCATTACTGACCGAAACGCGACCGTTGGCCGCTCCGTAGCAGGCCACACCCACGCCGATCGTATCCGCCGCTTCGATCGCCACACCGTCAGGACAAGTAATCGGAATCACCGCAACTCGCCCGTTGTAGGGCACACCATCCGTCACCCCGATCGCTTCATCCGTGGCGCCGGCATAGACCACCGTCGACGTAGCCGAGTCCCACTTCACCCGTCGATTCGGCAACAGGCTAGAGGCACAGGCAAACGTCCTGTTCCCTTTGATTGTGATCATTTGAAAAACCCTTTTGAAAAAGTAGCAGGCACGGTCCCCGTGCCGTCTGCAGTGTTAAAACGCTTAAAAAAGCTAAAGATTAAGTAAACAGAGCCACGGCAGATGGAATCTGCCTGCTACTATTCCGCACCGCCGTCATACTTCTCACCGATCAGACGGCGAGCTTGCTTCGTGTTGTTCGTGGCCATCAGGAAAGCCTGATGCAGATCGGGCCGCTCCCTCGCCGCCGCCAACGTCGCCGCCGATCGCGACAAACCCGCTCGCTGGTTCCCGGCCACCAGAGCATTGAAGTCCGCAATCGGATTCTCGCTCGACTCTTCCGAACCAGCCGCCGCCCCGCCTTTCGGCTTCACGGTCCCCAGGGCAGGAGCCCCCGATTTCTGAGAAGCTGCTTCCGCAGCGGCCTTGGCTTCCGCCGCTTCCTGAGTCGCTCTGGCTAACCGAGTATTCATCTCGGCGAGCCAGTTGCTCTTGGCCTGATCCAGCGTCACGTTCCCGCGAAGCTGCTTCATCAGGAAGCTATCGTCCGCTCCTGGCAGGTGAGCCGTCAGTTGATCCAAGGTCGCCGCCGTCGATTGCACCGAGCCGGTCAGCGTCGTTGTCTGTTCCGTCATTTTCAAACCCTTCTTCTGAGAACTACGTGTACCGGCCCGTTCCTGTAACTGCCGGATTGTCTCGTCCAAACCTTGCACGGCATCGACGAGACCCATCGACTTCGCCGCCTCACCGACATGCACACGCCCGTCAGCAATCTTTCGCACCGCCGCCACGGTCATCTTCCGACCCGCCGCCACCGCCTGAATGAATTGCTCATTCAACGCATCGACCATTTCTTGCCACGCCGCCAAGTGTTCTTCGGTGATCTTGGTCCCAGGAGTCCCCGCCCCCTTGTATTCACCCGCCTTGACCACATGGACCTTGATCTTCATGGCATCCGCAATCGCCGACGAATCGCGAACCGCCATGTAAGTTCCAATGGAACCGACCAGCCCGGTCGGATTCGTGGCGACCAGCCCCGCTTGACTGGCAAACCAGTACGCGGCACTCGCCCCCAGATCCTCAATGAACGCCGCTGTCGGCTTCTTCTGTTCCAATGCAGCCAGATCCGCCGCCATGTCGTGAGTCCCCGCAACCGTCCCGCCTGGCGAGTCGATCACAAAACACACGCCACTGACCGCCGTATCCCGGCCTGCCATCCGAATCGCCTGCCGCAGCTTCACCGTCGATGTGGCACTGGAAAAGGAACTCTGAGCTTTCATCAACGTGCCGTTCACGCTGATCAAGGCAATCCCGCCCGGTGTCACGTCGTACGGAGATTCCGATTTCGCCTCATCCTGGCCACCGATCCGGGCTTCGAGTTTCCTCAGCCGCTCTTCGGACATCTCGACATGCGTTACCAGGTCCGTCCCGGCCACCATGCTGAACAGCCCATTGAACGCCGTTTCTTCCATCGACCACAGGCCGAAATAGTCCGACAGTCGCGGATATTCCGGTCGCATCGTCAGCAACTCAGTTCCTTCGATCGACATCAAGCCGCCTCATCTTTCTTCGCCGGAACGGGGTCGGGTTGATCGGGCTCACCCTGAATCTTCATCGTGATCCCTTGCGGCAACGCCAGACCGACCAATTGTTGCCAGTGAACCGGCTGGTCATCCTTGAACTCTTCATTGATCGCCATCGCTTCCGCTTTCGCCTGGCGGATCAGATACGCATTGTCTTCGACCGTCTCGCGACTGATTCGAAACCAGTCCAGTTGCTTCCGGCCCAGCACGCGACGAGGCGAATTCAGGTTCGACTTGATTTCCAGCGCGTCCGCTTGCGTATCCTTCAAAGGTTCGATGTAAGCGAACCCCGGCGGATGAAAGACGTGCATTCCCAACCGGGCACCACGCTTGATCGCCGCTCGCAGCCGCATCCCTCGCGGACTGTTTTCCGCCACCCACTCCCGCACCTTCCAGAGATACGTCGGAGTGTCCAGCGAAGCGATCAGCCACTTCTGAAACTCACGCCACTTGATGCGAGCTTGATCGATCGCACCACGCCACCCGCTGAAATTCGTTTGACTGGGATCCAGCAACAGGACATGCACAGGCATATCCAGATTGATCGCCATGAATGTCAGAATCAAATGCGAATGACTGAGGAAGTTCACACCCCCCGCATTCGGTGAAAACGCCTGCAACTTCTCGCCCGGCTTCCCGGTAATCTCCATCCCCGGAAAGATGTGTTGCAGCAAACGGACCGCCTGTTCGCTGTTCCGCAACTCCACTTCGCCCGAGGTCCCCGCCGTCAGTCCGGGAATCTGCTGATCCACAATCGGCAGTTCCCGCATGAACGCGATGCAGCTTTGAACCTGCTGCTTCACCAGCTCGGCAAACTGAATGTCATCATGTAAACCCGCCGCCGTGAAGATCGGAGCGAACGCCGTGATCCCCCGCGTGAAACTCGCCCGCTTCCGTCGCACCAGGTGCAGAACTTGCGGATTTCCGTTCGCATCATAAAAGTCGTATGGCTTGATCTGGTTGACCAGATTCACACGCTGCAAAGGATGGATGTCTTCCTTCGTGAACCAGACCTGACGGGGGATATTGTCATCATCCTTCAAGATCCCGAACACGACATTGCGTCGAGTTCCGGTCGGGGTCCTCGCCCGATGAGCTTCCACCGTCTCGACCGATCCCCGATCCGTCAGAATCTCAAACACGTCGCCATCGACCAGCATTGAACGCAAGGCCATCTGCCGGATTTCGTGCCAGTTCAACGTCTGGTTGAAGTGACACAGCCGCTTGTCCTCAGTCCACTCGTTCCACGAATCCTGCAGGATGGTATCCGCGTCGTCGTCGCCCGTCTGAGTATCCAGCGGGAAACCTCCTTGCACGACGTTCGTCACCAGCCGATCCACAGCCTGGCCGACAACCATGTCGTTCCGGTCCAGGTCCCGAGCCAGTTCCATGAACTGGAGAACTTGCGTTTCGTTGCGGAAGTGATAATCCGCACCCGACCCCATCGCCGCCAATCCGGTCCGCTTCCGCCGCACAACATCCGACTTGGCAAAGTCGTAATCCGCCCGCATATCCTTGAACGCACCAGCCAGCGAAACTTCACGGGACATCGCAAATACCTCCCCGGAATCGTTCCAGTGAGAATTGACGAGCCACTTGTCCAGACGCCGCCACAGCCGCAGGGGACTGAGCCGTCAGGTTATTGAGCCAAGCCTGAGCTTCCTGCTGCAACTTCCCTAACTCTTCGACGCGAAACCCGGTTTCAAACCGAGTCAATCCACCCTGAGCCGTCGCGGAAGAACTCGGCGTATACAACCGCAGGTTCCGACAAGCCACAATGAACCGCCGCGCAAGAGCCCCCGTCAGATCGGACTGATAGTCCGAAGTGTCCGAGAACTCTTGGAGGTAATCCGCTCGCTTGGGTAGTGTCATAGTCCGATTTATATCGGTAAACTCATGACAACTTGAAGTTATTTGAACGATTCCGAAACCGGATTACGCGGGTTGTTCGGAGTCTTCAGTAGCGGGGGCTTCCAGCCACCGATCATCGGGCTTATTCGCCGACCTGTCGCCAGGCGAAACACTCCGTCGCGCACACGGTGACGCCATTCAGTTCCGTTCCGAACGACTGCCGCGTCCTGGCTGTCGGCAACTTCTTTAGGCATTGACCCTGGACGCCACATTGATAGATCGTCCTGTCGCAACCGCAATTCCCTTTTGCAATCGCCCCGACTGGCTCGCCACGATGTGGACAGTTGATCCAATCCACGCCGATTTGCAGCAAGCCTGATTCGCCAAGCGGCGGCAGACCCCAGTAACGCCGGTACGAATTGACACCTCGCGGCCCTTCAATCGCCAGATCGACACGGTCACCCCGACAGATCGCTCGACGGTGATCGGTGAATCGGTCGCACTCAGGAAACGTCTCGTCGCTCATACAGTCACCGTGACAATAGTACCAAAGCACGCCCCGGATGTTTTTTCAAAGATGATTTCAAACGGATCACAGGATGCAGAGACCGCGCCTGTCATCGTGAGATTCACGTCGATCGCATCAATGCTCCATACGCCATCGATGCACTTAATAACCCACGCTGTCGATTCGTCATCGTCGCCCGCCCAACGAGATTCCACGCCGCCGGAGGGTACTCGTGGAAGTGTGAACGTGCCGACCCCGGTATAGCAACCGCCAGACCCGTCAACAGCAACCGATACTGTGATCGTCGCCGGAGGAGGATCACAACACCCGTCATTTGTGCAGAGACTGCAATCCGCCTGGCCAATCGTGATCGAAGACGGCATCCCGTCCGCCGTCAGTAGCGTGAACGACGCGTTGTGGAAGGCCGCGTTGAACGCCGCCAGGTTAGCCCATGTCCAAGGGTTGCTGGCCACCGCAGCATCACCGCCCGTGTCTGACAGATTGGACTTGAAGAACGTGCCGGTCGAGCCGTTGAAGTTGTTCGAGCAATACCAGCGAATCGTCTCGTTTCTTTCACCAACACAGAGTACCGAATCCACCCCCTTGACCCTGAGCCTGATAATCGCGTGGCTGTCGCCCAGTCGAGTCCAGAGCTTCGCGTTGCCGGACGCACTGTTCGACCCGCTGGTCGCCGTGATCGTTGCGTAGCCTGCAACAAACTCACACTGAGTTCCATCAGAGCCGCCGCTTTGGTAGGGATCTGTCGACCAGTTGATCGCGTTACGAAACACCATCGTCGAGGCCAGCAGCGTCCAGCCACATTGGATAATACCCTCAGTGCGCTGCATGACGATCGTGGGCAAGTCCAGGTCAAAGCAGTGATCCCAGCACGAGCACAAGTTGTCAGCCGCGCTGACCACGTTGATACACAGTCGGTCGATTCGCATCCTGAACCGGGATTCCGAGGTTCGGAGATCGATGAGAACCCCGGAACTGCCTACATATTGTGTTTGCTGAGTCGAGTTGTATTCAACAAACCACCCAAACTCGATCGGATCAGCCCCGGCACAAAAGTTAGGGTAGGCTGGAACAAGAGTGAACCCCGTGTTCAGCGTTGTTGGATTATTCCAGATTTCCCATCGTCTGTCGGCTGACAAGTTCACGTTGAACCCATGCGGTGCATCCGACGCCACGAGTCTGTACCAGTCGCCCGCCACGTTGCTTGGAAAGGACGAAGATTCCGTGTATTGAAGCCCCGTTCGCCCTTCCACATACGATTCGCCCGATCGAAGCAAAAAGATCTGACCACATTGCCTGGCAGCAAGTTGCGGCTGAGGATCACCACCACCCGCCGTGACTGTCGGGATCGACGCATCATAATGGACCGTCGTGACACCCGTGGAATTCCTGGTCGTGTCGCGATACCTTGCCGCCCAATCGATCGACAGATTGACGATCATTGGGTGTCCGTCCGGATTCACCGCCGTTGCCGGTAGAATCTGGCCGAAAATGTAGACAGATTGGTAACCGAACAACTGAATGAACCCACCACCGGGATCATAAGCGGGCGGAGTCGCCATCGTGTAAACCAACTCTGAATCAATTTCGAGAGACGGCGACTCATTGGCAATCAGTGGCGTCGTCATCGGCTTCGACGCATCGTATTTCTTGCAACCAAGTGTTGTTCCATCATCTGTGATTTGAGCTATCGCCGTGGACGCAGACGTGACGTTGCGCATGAACTCGAACGTCTCGTCAAACGTCGTGTCGGTCCACTCGTTCTCCGCGATTTGACACCAACAACAGCACTTACACGGTCTTGAAGGCATTACGGACACCCCGCCCAGGTAATACACCACTCACCCTGAATCAGTTCGATCATCCCCGCCGCCCCCGCCGAGCCATCCAATGCCGGATCGTAGTTGAAGACGAACATGGTTTCAGTCGTCTTCCGCAGCCGCCGACCCTGAGTCGAAGTCGGGGTATACGTGTAGTCGTATTCGAGTAGATACACTTCCACCCGAACGGGATTGCTGTACAAGGTCGCGGGCGGAACAAAGTCCGCCTTAACCTCAATCCAGCGCTTCGTAATCGGCGGAGTCGTGTTGACCTCGCCCCGGTCCGGCCTCGCTCGTTCAGGTAGATCACCCAGCATCGCCCAGCCCTCGCATTTGATCGGCCAGATTTTCGACCAGCCAGCGAACCAGATCGCTGCCACTTTCCACGTGCGTCATCCGACCATTGAACGAATAGGTCAGATGTTTCTCCCGACAACCCAGCAGCACACGCCGGAACGTCGCTCCCATCTCGCCCATCAACGTGCAATCGATCCGCGATGAGATATACCCATGCCGACCCGGCTCAATCTCCCCCACAAAGAACGGCAGATCCAATGCCAGCACCACCGTAGCGGGGGCATCTTGCCCCCGATCCCCAATCTCCGCAGGAACGCCACCAGCAACCGCCGCCGCCGCGTCCTCAATCCCCGTCCCATCTTCCAACACCGGCGGAACAAACTCCGTCGCCAGGTTCACCGCTTGATCAGTCGATTTACTCTTCGCCATTCAGAACTCGCCTTTCTGTAAGTAGCAGGCACGGTACCCGTGCCGTTCGCTCTTCCCACCCAAACAAAGAACCAAAGACAGCCACGGCAGATGGAATCTGGCTGCTACCATCACCGATTCACCACAAAGAACGGACGCCCGTCTGGCATCCTGAATCCCCGTTGTTCCTTCTCCCTTGCAGCCTCTTCCGCCGCCAATGCCGCCGCCGCCTGCTCCGCCGCCGTCAAACGAGGAGGCAACGAATTGAAGTTCTTTCCATGATTCGTTTGAGACCAACCCGCGACCATCGCATAGCGAGCCGCGTCGCGCCACTCGTTCCGAAACCGCTTTTTCCATTCGTGGATTTCGTACCCGTCGTCGGTGATCGCGTTACACGGATACTCCGATGCCCACTGGCGGAAGAAGTCGTCGTCCATCGCCAATTCTTCCGGGAAGGAAATCCCGTTCGGATCCTCTGGCTTGTTCAACCCCGTGATGGAGTTCTCGACCCACCAGTTCGTTTTCTCGTGATTGATTTCGTACAGCACCAGACCGCCCAGCCGAGCCTGCAAATCCTTGTCCGATGTGACATTCGATTTCTCGAGCCCCGACAGTCGGAACAACGTCGGAAACTTCGACGTCGACGAACCCTTGCAGGGGAGCACGCCCCGGAACTCGCGGCAGAACGCGTACATCTCGTTCGCATGGTTGCCCGAATCGACCAGCGTCAAAGGAACTCGCAGCTTTGCCCCGCCGTCAGCGTGATCGTAGTACCGAGTACGAATCTCGTTCGCGAAGCCGTCTTTGTCCGAGATCCCGTAATCGATCAACGCCCCACGTCCGCCCGCTCCCCAGCCCCAGACCTGCCACCAGAACTGGAAGACATTGTCAGGAGCCTGGCAGTCAGAACCCCGCGTTAGGAACCGCACCCAATGCGGACAGACCCGCAGATACTGACCGGGAATGCACAACCGGGCCGCCAGTTCGTTCGGTGCGGTTGCCGAGGGCGCATCGTCCCAGGTCAAACCCATCCACGAATTAATAAAGTTCCGCCGCTTCGCCTTGGGATCGCCGATCGCGTTACTCTTCGCCCGCGACTCGACCGAGGCCTGCGCCACCAGACCGAGCGTCACACCCGGAATCAGACTGTGCAAACTGGACAGCGGACCGAATGACGCATGGTCCCCCGGCCGATTCGGCTTGCCAAGGATCTTGCCGTTGCTGTGATTGATTGTGCAGCCTTCGGGCACCCACACACCGGCATTGAGCATCGAGAACCGATGTTCTTCCCGAATCTTCTTTTTGCACGCACAGCACTCGTACCAAGCCGTTTGCTTGGCGATGTCGGCGGAGGAATGCCCGTTGCTCGATCGCTCCCACCGCAGACCGCCATTCTTCAGGCCCTGAAACTTCCCGTCCCGCCCGTAGATCGCTTCCCCTTCGATCAACTCTTGATAGAAGTTGCAGAACGGACAGGGGACCAGCCTGGCCCTGTTGTCACCCGCCAGCCGCTCCCGTTCGATGTAACACTTCCCCTTCTTCGTCGGCGTACTCGCCTGCAGGATCTTCCGGCCGGCAAACCCCTTCGCCCGCTCGTCCATCAGTTCAGCGAAGGGAGCTTCCTCAGACTTCCGCTTCGACATCTTCGACGCCTCATTCTTGACGACGATCTTGGCCCCGTAGTCCGCCGCCGACGCAGGTGATCCAGACCACGCCCCATGAATGACGCACTCGGGAAGACTCACCAGAACTTGCGATTGCAAATGTTTGGGCGGCAACTGATCCTTCATCACCTGAACTTTGCCCAGCGTGTCCCAGATACGTGTCAGGACTCGCTTGACCGACTTTTCGTCGGCATCGGCAAACGCCATCGGTGCGGGCTTCGTCGCCGCCGTCTTCACCAGGCAGGCAATGAAACAAGCCGTCTTCCCGACGCGGGAGGCCCATTGCAACGTGATCCGCTGATACTTGGGATCGTCGAAACAGTCGAACACTTCCCGCACATGCGGGAACAGGTCATGGCGATACGGTCCCTTAATTTCGGACCCCTTCGGCATGACGATGTTCGCACTGGCCCATTCCGCCGTAGGAACAAACGGCCGTTCCTTCAGTACGTCGATCACATTGGGCGAGATCCCCGTCAGCATCAGTGCCACCAGCAAAAGAACAAGGTTCATGTCCGCTCATTTCGTTCGAGCTTCGAGCGATACACCGTCGTCGCCTGGCCCAGCCGAAACCGTTCGGCTTCCATCAACACCGTGTCCGCATCCACCGCGTTGAAATCGATATCCGCATCACGCACCATCGCGTTCACGACCGAGGTCAGTTTCTCGTGAGTGCAGTCATCGTCGTAATTGAAGACGAACATCTGCCCGTTCACTTTCTGATAACCGATCAGGTTCGGCAGATCTTCGCTGGCTTTAAGTTCCAGAATGTCAACCATGGCTATTCCGCAGGGGTGTGTTTCAGGTCTTCCGCCAGTTGGTCCCGCATCCGTCGACACTCGTCCGCGATGCGAGCTTTCACTTTCTTCCCATACTTTGCAGGCAGCTCGGCCTCGACCAGCCCCGGCAACTGTTCGCACCAATCGCCAATCCCGGCCAGCAATGAGGCAATAAACTGTTCATACAACTTGCGCGGCAACAGCCGCTTTTCCGCCTCGTCGATATTGAGTTGAGCCAAATGATTCTTGGCTTTGATTTCCTTGAGTTTCTCAAGCTTGATCGCCCGGTTGAGAATCGCCGTCTGATCGTCGTCCTCTGAACCCTTCCGCTGATTCGCTTCCCGCCAGGCCCTGATCGCATCAATGTCGTAACCGGCGGAACAGTCCGGGAAACCGGGTGTCTGCTTCCATCGGCCCAGTTGCCGATCGGACACTCCCAGCGCCGCTGCTGCTGAAATCCGCTCATGGATAACCATTCACCGTCAAAATCCATTTCAAAGTAGCGGGGGCGTCCCGCCACCGATAACTCTTCGCTCGATCGCCGGAAGGACTCACTTGATCCGCACAGTCGACAACCGGCATTCCAAGCCACGGTTCGAAAGTTCCTTCAGCAACGCGATCTGTTTGTCCTCATCCTCACAGATCGCGATGACTCGTCGCGAAAGCGTCACGTTCATCGGGACATCGCCCGCCAGAACAGGTTCTGGTTCGTCTTCCTCGCCAGTCACCCGGTTGAGATCTTCCAGGAGCTGTTCGGCCAGCCACGCCAGATCCGGTTCGTCGAACAACGCCGCGGAGTCGTCCGCGATCCGCTGAAGATTGAGTTCGTTCCAGCCTGCCAGAGTCCCGACCGCATTGTCCGCCAAGGCAAACGCCCGAGCCAAAGCGTGATCGTCGTCCACAAACAGCACGGGCACGTATTCCCAGCCGTTCCGCAAAGCCGCCAGAACGGTCCCGTTCCCCGCTTCGATCTGCCGATTCTCACGCCGAACCACCACCGCCCGGCGAATACCGAACTTCTTCAGCGACGACTGATGAGCCGGCAGATCGATATCGCCGTGGTCTTTGACATTCAAGGGGTCCATCAGCAGGGAGTCAGCTCGCACGGCCAACGATCGCAGAGCTTCCGGGATGTACGACAGATCCGCCCCAGGACAAGCCGCAAAGGGGTCCGCCCCCGTAGCGGTGGCATCTTGCCGCCGATCTGACTTCTCATCTTCCGCCGGACCAGAACGGGGACTGGAAGCCCCCGCTACGGCAGACACCGCTTTTTTCTTCGCCATATTCAGACTCTCGCCTTTCTGAACATTGTGAATTCAATCTTCGAAACCGGCCCTCAGCTATCCAGTTCGAAGTAATCGATCGTCCCATTGACCGCGACACCAGCACTGTTAAGAAGCTGGAACGTCTCGTTAATCGCGGTTCTCGCCTCAGTCAAGAAACTGTCGACACCTGGCCGACCGACCGGAGCGGGCAGAATCAGATTCTGAGCCCCCGATCCGTAGCCAATCTTGCCGCACAGCGACCCCGACACGCTTCCGGCAAACCCGAGGTTCGTGGTGGCAGGTGCAAACAGCTTGCAGGCCAGCAGCACGAACCGCTTTCCAGCAATCGCAGAAGCGAGCGTGATCGTAGTCGCTGTCTCATCCGTCAGAATCAATCGCTTCGATTCCGTAGGGATCGTCACATAGGGCAGAATCGCTGCGGCAGATACGGTCATAACAAGACTCTTTCAAAACGGGTAAATCACACGATCCGGCCACGCGCACGCCTGGCAAATCCGTCAAAGTAAAGCTGCCAATTACCACCACCGCCCCCACCACCGCTCGAATACTCATAAGCCCCAACCGCGCCATTCGCTGTCCTCACCACTCCATCCAACCCGTAAGGCAGGATCCAGTCACGAGCCAGCGCGACCGCCGGAGAATCTGATTGCAGGTGGTAATCTCCGTTCCCGGAGCCGCTGGTCGATCCGTCGAATGACTTACGATCGACGAATTTCAGGTAGGTTGAAGGATTCGTAGAAGACGTCGGCGGTTCGCCCGTCGTTGCTGCGGGAAGGCACTTGAGACCCGTGAACGACTGCATGAATGCCCCCGCAGCTCCAATGCCGGTTGTCTCGGCCCAAACGTTTCCGGAATGATTCACACCATAGACGACTGGGAAATTGCCGATTCGGGCAGGGTGCGGCGAGACAACCAATGCCGTAATCGCTCCGGGATCGCTCCCCGCCGCGAACGTGTATTGAAACGTGTTCGTCGTTGCGGCACTGACTACTGCCCCTGTTGTGAGGTAAGCCGATGGTGTCGCGCTTCGGATGTACACCAGATCCCCGTTCTGGTACTGATGTCCTGTTTGCGTCACAGTCACCGTGACGACGCCGCCGCTGTAACTGCGTGTCGCCGTGGCACTCGATCCCGCAAACGTATCCCCCTTAATGTTGTAATCGTCGGCAATGTTGTTTTTGACAAACCAGTTCAATCGATCGTAGGGCCTTGCCCCATATTCGTTGTAACACATCGAGCATCGTTGACCGACCACAACATTATGAAAGATCAGTACATTATTATAAATCGTATCGGTATTATCCGCCGCAATTTGTAGAGCAGGGGAGGCATCATTACAGTTTTCCAGCACGTTTTGCGCATACGCCGAACCGTGATTGTTGTTGCCGTCGCCTCCTCCAATGATGATCGGTCCAGAAGTGTTTGATGCTGTGATGCGGTTGTAGGCGATCACGTTGTTTTTCCTGGGCTGGCCGCTTGCAGCCGAAAAGGCACCACCCAACAGCCACAAGGTTGTATTTGTTTTCAGGTTCCCCAATATCGTTAGCGAATTATTAGGTCCGACAAATGTACTTGCTGGATCAACGGTACACCCTCGACATAACATACAAGACGAATTTACGCCACCATAGTTTGTCCAACCGGCTCGGAGATTCTTTACCAAACATCTGGTCATGCTCCAAACGCCGATTCGATAGACGAGTGGACGATTCGCTGTCGCTGAATCGATTTCACATTGGTCAATAACGTAATAGGACGTGGCTGTATTAAGGTCGAAAATTCCCGATCCGCTTTCGGCAGTGATTTTAACGCCAACAACTTTTACTAGTTCCCCTGCTGCCCGATTTCCGCTTTGAGTCGCGATGACAACATTATCCCGGCTGTGGCCTGGGTATCGTGTCAATATCCAAACGCACTGAGGCCGCGTCGATGCGGTAACAGTAGTTCCCATCCAAGCGAAATTGTTGACGCCACCCGCGTTGTCCCGCAGATAGATCGTTGATCCACCGCAGTTGTTCCGGCTGTAATTCGAGTTGTTGTAACTCCGGACAGCCGTGTAAGCAGCCCCAATCGTTGCATAGGATGCGGGAGGTGATCCAGTATCTAATGTTCCGACCCCCACCGCCCCGGTCCCGTCATTCCCGTTGGCCGCGTCCACCACAGCGAACGACTGACAGTATGTTCCGTTTGGATCACAGACGAACGACAGCGGGCCATAGTAGGGCGAAGGAGCCGCCGCCGTCCCTGTCCCGGCAGTACTTCCGCTGGTTGTCCCCGCCGTGTCCAGTACACTCGCCCCGTTCCCGATGAACGGATAAGCGATGAAATTGAACGTGCCAACGTCCCCTTGATTTGCCGTACTCGGCGTGAATGACGATAAGGTAATATCGGCGACGTGTTCGATCACGAGCACTTTTTCCCCGTCCCCGTCAACAGGGTGGCCGTATGTCTCGTCGATTTCCGAGGCGGTCTTCAGCACTGTTTGACTGTTTCCGCTCGCATCGGCAGCGATGAATTTGACCGCTGCGACCTGTTGACCGGATTGCGCGTGCCCATGAAACACAGCCACGCCCAGGCGAATCGTTGACCCGACTTTTTCGTAATTCACCGCCCGCGACCAATTGCCGATCACACGCGGGTAGGCGAGTGTGGAATTGTTCGTGACCGTCAGATTGCTTACAGCGTTGTTCGGAGTCCCGCCTTGTGTATAGAACCCTGCGGCGATCGTGACGGTCGGAGCGACTCCCGAGTTCCCGCCCGTTCCGCCCGAGTTGTTGTCGGAATCGTAGATACTCTCGCTGAGTGCAACCCTGACCGTCACGTTCCCGCCGCTGGCTGATTCCTGCGCGGTCAGTTCATCCCCTGAAACGGACCATGGCTTGCGAGATCGTACAGTCCCGTAAATCGCTCTTGTGCGTGTTCCGAGAACATCGCCAGTGTAACCCTGTGACACGACGGTGAACACGACCTTCGGCGACCCTGTTGCCGGATTATTACCAGCCCCAAGCCCCAAATCGTATGTCCCGCCCGTGCCGAGTCCCTCAATCGTGATGTCGGCAAATCCGCCGTTCGCGATCGCTGCAACGCTAAGGATGTCGCCTGTTGTCATTACTGTTTAGCCCCCGCCTGGTTTTTCCGAGTCACGAAAACTTCGCCCGCTGCCGGTGAAGTGTCTCGAACTCTAAGGTCGAATGTTACCGTTGTCGGCTCGTACTGAGTGAACGTCTTCGCGGGATCCACGATCGAGAAAGCTGCATTCCACGGTTTGTTCGGAACCTTAAAACTATAGTTGTTTTCCAACTCTACACCAGTCTTCGGTAGTACATACGTCGGGGCGATGTTGTTGCGAATTGTGATGTTCTTTGGTGCAATCGACCCAAACCTAGGCTTGCTTACAAAAACACCAATCCAGCACGGCTTGTCTGGTGTCATCCCCTGATATATTACCGTGTTCTGCTCGATCGTGGAGTTCACGCACCCGTACAGACTGATAGCATGGTATGCTGGAGACATCACGACATTATTTCGCACCACGACATCAGCGAAAGCACCATCAAAGATAGAAATGCCCTGAAACTGACTGGACGAAACAGGCGGGATTGATTTGTATTTGCCGGTCGAACGAGCAATGAAATTGGAGTCAATCACGATGCTGACGAGCACGTCAGGGGTATAGTTCCAGCCTTGCATCCCGTCGTGATGAAACTTGTTCGACGCCAGGTTGTACTGGTCCGTGATCCGGTTGTAGGAGATAACCAAGTCCGAAGCCTGATGCTCGATCCCGTCATTAAGAAAGAACTCGAACGTGTTCCGCTTGACGAGAATCGTCTCGCCTCCGACATACAGGCAGTTCTCCAACGCGTAGAATCGGCAGTTGGTAATTGTATTATCCTCACCCTCCAGGTGAAGCCCATATTTGGCACACTTAGTCTCCCAATCCGCATCCGTCCATGCAGTTGCATCCTCGATCGACTGGAACCGGCACTGGTCGATCGTGAAACCACTGACCTGTCCAGCGCGAAAAATCATGAAACCTTTCGCGATTGGCTGGTTCGGTTGGAACGTGATCCCGCGAAACGTCCATTTGCGAGTCGACTGGGTATACAGTTGAGCGATCGTCGGCGACTCGCCATCCGCTGCTTCGACCGTGATCGTTTCCGTGTTCTGGTAGTCGGGTGTCTGAAATCTGATCTTGCCGTGATCGCCGCTCATCAACTTGACCGTATCGCCAGCGTGAATCTTCCCCTTCGTCGAATCTGCACCGTTGATTAGACGCGCCTTAATGACGCTCTCGAACGAGCCCCAGGGGAGCCCCTGTGAGCCGTTACCGGTTTTGGTGTCGCCGTCGATCGGATCGCAATACCAATCGGCCGTGCTGGCCTGGCTGGCGATGCTGGCGATCAGGATCAGAGATGTCAGGTAGAGACGCATATTGTTTTCCGTTTGGTCAACTGTCAATAAATACTTGATCGTTCGAACTGGATTACTTGAGTTTTTGCAGCTTCGGCGTCTTCAATCTCGTTGGATCAAACCCGACGACTCGATCGACTTCTCGGCCGGACTTGTCCAGGTACACCACCACCGGCAAGCTGCTCACTCGGTAAGTCGCTTGGAGGTTTCGAAACTTTTCCACGTCCACCATGCGGAAATCAGCTTCGGGCGATTCGTTCATCGTTAATCCCATCGGCTCGATCCGTCTGGACAAATACTCCTTCTGGTCCTTACAGAACCCGCACCAAGGCGCCGTAAAGAACAACGCTTGTTCGCGGCTCGGCTTTTCCGCTTTGGCGTTCTGCTGACTGGGAGCGGATGGCGGGACAGCCTGTCGGATGGTGGCTTGTTCCCAGGACGACGGAAGCTCGTCATGAGACTGAGCGACCGGGCGTCTTTCCAGAGCACAGTTCCAATCGGGCTCATCAGTTGTGACTGTGGCTCGCGGCTGGGATCCAGGTTGAGTTGGCACCGTCCGTCTATTCAAAGCGACGGCGAAGTCGATCTGCTGCGCGTCGGCGGAGCCTACAAAGAGGCTGGAACAGAGTGCCATAAGTGTCAGGGCGGCGATTCGACCCCGTCCGAACCCGCCCAAGGTAAAACACGTCGCCCCGATGATGACGCACAACACACTCGAAAACAGCAGCAATCCCGTCATTTTGACTTCCTCGATTTCTGGCAGTGGTTCAACTTCAAGTCCGATCGACGTGATCGGCATCCTGGCTTCGCGGCGTTTCAACAAATCGTCCCAGTTGATCGTCTCCGCGGGGAACCCGTCGAAGCTGCTGATCGCCCAACTGTCGCCCTCTTTGCAAATCCGATCCACATCGGAAAATCGAATCCAGTATCCACCAGGTGGTTCACCTTGCAGCGGAGCGGGATGAGCATTCGGACCCCAGCTATTGAGGCAGTAGAAGTACTGATTCGCTCCCGATCCGTCGTACCCGATCAAACATTGTTGATGAGCCCACGACGTGTTTCGCGTGGCAACCTTGCGACCGTCGCGAGTCTCAATCCGAGTCGTTCCCCACCACCGGGACGCAATCGTGACGGGATACCCGTTACAAATCGCGTCACGAGCCTGATCAGCCGTCCGGACCTGAGCAATCGTCTTGACGAGTTGCTGTTTGGCCTCAGTGACAGCCCATTCAGGAGCACCGCGCTGTCCCCACAGTCGAGCAATCGACCCGGAGTACGGCGGGCAATCTTGGGCATCCGCTCGCAGGACTCCATAGTCCCGCAATCCCTCAGCGGCATAGGCACCGATTGACCCATCGCCGCGAAAGTTTGACCCATGCTTCCGACCGACCTGGACGCGACTGATTCCATAGATGTACGGAGGGTAGGCTTCCTTGAACTGGAACCCCGGCGGACCCCGCACAAGCTGATACGCTTGGAGGTAATTGACCGCATTGGCCGCGCCCCAGGAAACACAGTCGCCGATCTGCTGCGGGACGTTCGGCAGATGCGAGCCACGAACAGCCAGCATCGCATCCCACAACCGCACATTCTTCGACGCGTTGTCCTGGCCATCCGCTCCGACCATCAGGAACGGCGGGAGACTCGCGGCAATCATCTCGGATTGTTCTTTGTGATCAGCGGCGAGCCCCAATTGATCCAACGGAACAGACGGGATCGAAGCGGCCCGAGGCACGAAGCTCCACCCGATCCCAGCCAGTCCGACCAGGACGAGGATTGCACCGACAGTCTGTAATAATCGCGAACCGTGGCGGATCAACTTGTAAGCCTTTCTTACATGTTCGATTTCACGTAGCGGGGGCTTCTAGCCACCGATCATTTCTTGTTTCTAACCAGGCATCGGCGGCTAAAAGCCACCGCTACAATCACTCATTCTTGAGATCCGAAATCACCCGCACCTTGGCCTTGTCCCAATCAATCACTTCTTCCGCCGGAGCGTGATGAGCGTCCTTGTAAAGCTCCGTCACTTCCAACACGCTGGCTTCACGGAAGGCATCGATTGACGCTTCGACGTGCTGATCGACGGTTGCCTGATCTGCGTCGACGTACTTGGCTCGGAACGACTTGGCAATATTCTCCCGCATCGTCTGAGCAACCCGACCATTCGGGCGACGGTTGATCGCTCGATGTTGTTGCAGGACGTTCTGCAGCAAACACTGTTTGATCAGCCCCACCAGCAGCGGAACAAGAATCGAAATCAACGCAGGGTCAAACTGAATCGCCTCATCGTTCCGCTCGGAAATCTGCATCTGGATTTCATGAGCGATGAAGTCCTTCCATTTGACGATTTTTTCCTTGGCGTCCATCGATTGTGAACCTTCCATTATAGAACGATTGCGCCTGGCACATCCCAGCAGGGAAGAACCAATCACCAAAACCGCAACCCGTCGATCGATCTGTTTCACGAGTTCCCCAAAAGTAGCAGCCACATTCCATGTGCCGACCGCATTTCACTTAACAGCTCTCAACCCAGTCACCGCTTCCGTCAACATCGCCCGCCATCGATCGACCGTGGAAAGCTTCCCTGCTTTGTAAAGCGACTGCATTCGCGCCACGGCCTTGCTCCTGAAATCCGCATCCCAAGCGGGTGTCGTCGCGGAGTCAAACGCAGGACCAATCGCTCCAAACACTTCGACAGGAGTCCGAATCGCACCGGCGGCAATCTGCGAGGCAATCGCCTCAAACGCATCCGCCAGCCGAGCGGCTTCCGCAGATCGATTCACCGAAACAACACTGAGCGCCAACGCCTTGATAGCCGCTGGAAGACCATCGAATTCACCCGGCGGCAGATCCGGGACGACTGGTACGGGCACCGGCATTGGCGGAGGGGTCGGTGGAACGGGCGGCACCGGTACTGGCAGGGGTGACGGGTTCGGACCCGGAACTGGAACAACGG
>Ga0247844_1002774_pt1 | contig 27687 bp, 30 predicted proteins | sample LaCtaG_FD_192421 | JGI IMG/M metagenome (GOLD analysis project Ga0247844, IMG submission 192421) | Freshwater microbial communities from meromictic Lake La Cruz, Castile-La Mancha, Spain - LaCruzMarch201714.5m_1 | ecosystem: Environmental > Aquatic > Freshwater > Lake | place: Spain: Castile-La...
CAGCTTCCGCGCCAGATTGGCCACCACGAACAGCAGGTCGCCGACCTCATCGCGGGCCTTGTCGAGGTCACCGGCGGCGATCTCGACGCGGAGTTCGGCGACCTCCTCGTGCAGCTTGTCGAAGACCTCGTCGGTGGAGGGCCAGTCGAAGCCGACGCGGGCGGCGCGTTTGGTCAGTTTGGCGGCACGGGCGAGGGCCGGCAGGCCGACGGGGACGTCGTCCAGCACCCCGTGCTGGGCCTTGGCTGCCCGTTCAGCGGCCTTGATGTCTTCCCAGCGCGCCTTCTGGGCCACGCCGTCCGGCTTCGCCGCCTCGTCGCCGAAGACATGCGGATGCCGCCGCTCAAGCTTGTCGGCGATGGCATTGGCGACATCGTCAAAGGAGAACAGCCCCTGTTCCTCGGCCATGCGGGCGTGGAAGACGGTCTGGAACAGCAGGTCGCCCAGCTCGGACTTGAGTTCATCCATGTCGCCGCGTTGAATCGCGTCTGCGACCTCATAGGCCTCCTCGATCGTATAGGGGGCGATGGTGGCGAAGGTCTGCTCCACGTCCCAGGGACAGCCGCCGACCGGGTCGCGCAGCCGGGCCATGATGGCGATCAGGCGGTCGATGGGGGTCATGCTGGCTCGCCGTCGCGGTCGGCCAGCCTAGCGCGAACTTCTGCGTGCTTCTCCGGAGTCAGGGGATAGATGCGAAGGACCAGCGCCGAGGCTAGCAGCAGGACCACGGGGGCTGCGATGAACAGCCATTGCAGCCCAAGGATGACGTCGGGATTGTTGACCGCGCCGGGCTTGGGATCGAAGCCGATCCATTCCAGCACCGCGAAGGCACCGACCGAGACGGCGTAGCCCATCTTGGACGTGGCGTTCAGGATCGAGAACAGCAGGCCGGTCTGGTCCGCACCGTCGTCCAGCCGTACCGCATCGGAAGCATCGGCCATCATTGCGCGCAGCAGCAGGTCCGCCGCGCCGAACGCCAAGCCTACGCCGAACAGGGCGGCCATGGCCGCGGGGAAGTTTCCGCCCGGGACCAAGAGCGTGGCGGCGGCGAAGCTGACAGCGAAATAGATGCTGGCGATCGCGAGCGCCCGGTGCTTGCCGATGCGGGTGGCCAGCCAGGCCCAGAACGGCGCGCCGACCAGTCCGGCGACGAAATAGACCAGCAGCAGAATAGAGGTCTCGGCCCGGACGAAATCCCGTGCCTGTTCGAAGAAGTAGAAGAACAGGACCCCGATTAGTCCCCGCGCTGCGCCCAGCAGCAGGTCGCTGAGCAACAGGCGGCGAAGGACCGGCTTGGCAATGAGCTTCAGTGTCGCGCCGACCCCGCCATGGGCGGGCGGGGTGACGTTACGGGGCTCCGGCGTGAATAGAAGCGTGACCAGCAGCGCGATCGGCAAGAGGACCACGATGAAGCCGCCCTGCATTCGGACGGCCTCGAGGTAGCTATATCCCATCCCTTGCGCGCCGACGGGGATCAGCAGCACGGCCAGCACCCCAAGAATGTTGGCCACCTGCCAGAACCCGTAGATGCGTGATCGCTGGTCGTAGTCGGGCGACAGCACCGCCGCCCAGCTGGTCTGACTGAGCAGGCTGATCGAATAGCCCAGGTACATGACCACAAGCCACACCGCGAGGTGGGTCGCGCCCGCCCCTTGGCCGACGAAGAACAGCATGGCCACCGATCCCATCAGGATCGGCGCGCCGATGGCCATCCAGACCCGGTAGCGTCCCCATTTCGTTGAGGTCCGGTCGATGACGACGCCGAGGAACGGGTCCACCACGATGTCGGCCAGCCGAACGATCAGGAAGATCAGGCTGACCGCGGCAAGAGGCACGCCGACGTGGCTGGCGTAGAACTCGGGCAGGGTAACGTAGACCGGCAAGCCGAGCGCCGCGTAGGGCAAGCAGCTGGCGGCAAAAGCTGCCAAGGTCCCGTTCGAGCGGCGCGGTGCCGGGGAGGTGGATGCGGCGATAGCGGCGGCGTCGGTCATGGGGGCGTCCGGCGATCCGGCCCCGAGTCGGCCGTGCCTTCACCATGCCGTCTTTGCGCGTCTGACGCGAGCCGTCGCCCCGCGTCCCGGCTCCACGAAAGGGCCTTGCGGCGGACACAGAGGTGGGGTCAGTTTCCGCCATGCCGATGCGTCTGTTCCTGCTGCTGATCAGCGCCCTTGCGACCGTCCTGGTTGCCGGGTCGGCGAAGGCGCAGGCGGAACCCTGCAACAGCCAGATCGAGGACTGGGGCGGCCCCGGCCTGTCCAACGGCATCTCGCTGCATTCGCTGGAATGGGCCCCGTTCGGTTCGGCCGAATGGGGCTGGGAGACCTATGTTCCGCTGATCCAGCAGGAGCTGGGCACAGTGTGTTCGGCCAGCTCTCCGACCTTCGCGCGCCTTCTTGCCGATTTTCAGACCGCTCATCAGCTGCCCTCGAGCGGAATCTTCGACGAGGCCACCTTCCAGACCTTCCGCGGCCTTTGGCAGGAACGACGCCCCTTCATCATGGCGCGGGTTCGCGAAGAACCGTGTCCGGAGCCCCCGCCGCTTTACCAGCTGGGCTATCTGGTCGAGTCCGAGGAGCATGCCGACCGGCTGACCCGGCTCCTGCGCCGCGACGTCCTAGAGGCCTATCGGCGGATGGTTGCCGCGGCCCGCGCGGAGGTTCCGGAGATCGCCAATGATCCGGAACTGCTGCAGATTTTTTCGGGCTTCCGGGATCCGGAGGCCGATGCTGTACGGTGTGCCGCCGCCGGCAATTGCGACGGTCTGCGGCGTGCGGTCTGTTCGCCCCACCGGACCGGGACGGCGGTTGATCTCTACGTCGGCCAGGCTGTCGGCCTCGGAGTCGACAGCACCTCGCCGGCCAGCCGCCTGCATATGAGCCGGGGCGCGACCTATCGCTGGCTGGTCAGAAACGCCGGGCGGTTCGGCTTCGTCCCCTATGCCTTCGAGCCCTGGCACTGGGAGTGGGTGAGCCCGGCCGGCGGCTATACCGGCCCGCCGCCGCCGACGTGATCCGGCGACTGACCGACGCCGAGCGTAGCCTGGCCGCGGAGGTCTTCGGGGACTCTCTTGTGCTCTCCTCCATCCGCTTCCTGCCCGCGCCCTGGCCCTTCACCCGCGCCTTCGTGCCGGGCCGCTGGCTCGGGCGTGACTGGATCGTCTGGCCCAGGCAGAGCCTGCCATCCGACCTCTCAGAGGCTCCCCTGCGCCTGCAGGCCCAGCTGGTTCACGAACTGACCCACGTCTGGCAGTCGCAGCATGGGGTCAATCTGCTGACCGGCAAGCTTCGGGCGGGCGATCGCCCGGCGTCCTACCGATACCCGCTCGGCAACGACTGCGACTGGCGCGGGTTGAACATTGAGCAGCAGGCCATGGTGGTCGAGCATCGCTTCCGGCTGTCGCGTGGCGAGCCGACACCGGCGGACGCGGCCTTCTATGACCGGGTCTGTCCGATCGGCCCGCGGACAGGTCGGGGCCTGCAGATGGACGACGACCAAGCATCCGCGCCCCGGGCGAAACCTTCGCCATGCTGAAACGGCTGCTGTTCCCCCGGGAGGGTGGGGGTCAGGCTGCCCGGTCCAGCTCCGCCATCTGCTGGATCCGCACATAGTCGGTCTTGCCGGTGCCCAGCACAGGGACCTCCGCGACGTGCACGATCTTCTTGGGCACGGCCAGTTCGGGTGCGCCGTGGTTGCGGGCCCATTCGGCCAGGCGGCCGACGTCTGCATCGCGCCGGTCCGTGACCAGCACCAGCTTCTCGCCCTTGCGGGGGTCGGGGATGCAGACCACGGCATGCCGCGCTTCGGGCCAGACGGCGCTCGCAAGACCTTCCACGGCGGTCAGTGAGACCATCTCGCCGCCGATCTTGGCGAACCGTTTCATGCGTCCGAGGATCGAAACGTAGCCGTCCTTGTCGATATCGACGATGTCGCCCGTGTCGTGCCAGCCGCCGGCCAGGGGTTCGACAACCTCGGGATCATCCGGCGACAGATATCCCTGCATCACGTTCGGCCCGCGCAGGAAGAGTCGCCCGCCTTCCGGGATGCCCTCGACCGGATCAAGCCGCCATTCCATGCCGGGGATCATCTGACCGACCGTGCCCGGCCGATTGGCGTCGGGGTGGTTGATGGCCACGATCGGCGCAGCCTCCGTCGCGCCATAGCCTTCGAGCAGTTTGAGGCCGTGGAAGCGGGTGTTGAACAGGTGGTGGGTTTCGGGCCGGACCCGTTCCGCTCCCGCCACCACGAATTCGAGCGTGTCGAAATCGTCCGGCGACGCAACGCGGGCGTACTGGTTCAGGAAGGTATCGGTCGCGAACAGGATCGAGGCCTTCACCTCGGGCAACAGTTCCACGATCTGTTTGGCATGCAGTGGCGACGGGTACTGGAAGGCCTTCATGCCGTTCAGCAGCGGCAGCAGGATGCCGCCGGTCAGGCCGAAACAATGGAAGGTCGGCAAGGGGTTGAACATCACCCATTCCGGCTTCAGCTCGATGAACTGGGACCCCTGCCGCACGTTGGCGACCAGGTTCCACTGGCTCAGCACCACACCCTTGGGCATGCCGAAACTGCCCGAGGTGAACAGAATCACCCCGGTCGAAGACGGATCGGTCTTAACCCGGAACTTCCTCGGCATCATGCCGGCCATCAGCCCATAGAGCTTGTCCTGCAGGCCGATGGTTTTGCGGACGTCATCCAGCCAGACGATCTCCGCCACCTTGCCCAGTTCCTCCATGAGGTCCTCGAGCTTGGCCTGGTTGATGAAGCGTTTGGCCGACAGGATCTTTTTCAGCCCGGCCGCCTTGATGGCCGCCTTGATGTTGCTGACGCCAGAGGTGAAATTGAGCATCACCGGCACGCGGCCGTGGGCATGAAGCCCGAAATAGGTCACCACCACGCCGGAACTGGACGGCAGGAGGATGCCGACCCGCTCGCCCGGCTGGGTCATGTCCGCGATCTTGCGGCCCAGTACGAAAGCGGCCCGGATGAGTCCGGTGTAGGTCAGCGGATTCCGGTCGATGTCCTCGAGAATTTCCTTGTCGCCAAATTTCTCCCGGGCGGAGATGAGGGCGTCAAAGACCGTTTCCTCGACGTGACGGGGGTCCAGGGGTTCGCGCAAGTCCATCCTCCGTGCGGATGCGGTTGTTCCGCATCCTTTTTCTGCTCCGCCCAGACTAGGGGCACCGCGTCGCGTTGAAAAGGTGCGTTACCGGGCGTGAGAACCGGCCTGCCTTGCCATCGCCCCGCGGAAGGCCGACATAGCGGCATCGCACAGCCCGGAGCCCGCGACGCCTTGGTCACGCTGATCGACACCCTGACGAAGACGCCGGCGGAACTGCGTCACCCCGAAAAGCAGAACCGCCCCGAGACGGCGGTGCTGAAGAAGCCCGACTGGCTGCGCGTCAAGGCGCCCGGTTCGGGCCAGTACAATGCGACAAAAGCCATCGTGAAGGACAAGGGCCTCGTCACCGTCTGTGAGGAGGCGGCCTGTCCGAACATCGGCGAGTGCTGGAGCCAGAAGCACGCCACCCTGATGATCATGGGCGACACCTGCACCCGGGCCTGCGCCTTCTGCAACGTCAAGACGGGCCTGCCGCAGCCGCTGGATCCGGAAGAGCCCGCCAAGGTCGGCCTGGCCGTGGCGCAACTGGGCCTGAACCATGTCGTCATCACCAGCGTGGACCGGGATGATGTGTCCGACGGCGGCGCTGCCCATTTCGCCGAGGTGGTGCGGCAAATCCGCCTGCAGGCCCCGGACACCACGATCGAGATCCTGACGCCCGACTTCCTGCGCAAGGACGGGGCGGCCGAGGTGATGATCGACGCCACGCCCGACGTGTTCAATCACAACCTCGAGACCGTGCCGCGGCTGTATCTGAAGATCCGGCCCGGGGCCCGCTACTTCCACAGCCTGCGCCTGCTGCAGATGGTCAAGGAGCGCGACCCGAACCAGTTCACCAAGTCCGGCATCATGGTCGGCCTGGGCGAGACCCGCGAGGAGGTCACGCAGGTCATGGACGACATGCGCTCGGCGAATGTCGACTTCATCACCATCGGCCAATACCTGCAGCCGACACGCAAACACGCCGCCATCGACCGGTTCGTCACGCCGGACGAGTTCAAGGCCTATGAGGCCATCGCCCGCGCCAAGGGCTTCCTGATGGTCTCATCCTCGCCACTGACCCGCAGTTCGCACCACGCCGGCGACGACTTTGCCCGGCTGAGGGCCGCGCGTCTGGCGCAGACGGGACGCTGAGCCGCGCTTGGCCGTCCACCGCGTCACGAAAATCCTGCCCTGGACGCCGGCCCAGCTGGCCGAGCTGGTCGCCGATGTCCGCGCCTATCCCGAGTTTGTGCCCTGGGTGAACTCGATGCGGGTCTGGAACGAGCGCGAGGAGGCAGCCGGGGTATCCGTGCTGGACGCCGAGGCGGCGGTCGGCTTTTCCTTTCTCAGGGAGCGGTTCTCGACCTGGTCCCGCCATGACCGCAACCGGAATACGGTCGAGGTCGGCCTGATCCGTGGGCCGTTCCGACACCTGAAGAACCGCTGGGAATTCTTTCCCGATCCGGCCGGGTCTCGGGTCGAGTTCATGATCGACTTCGCCTTCAAATCGCGGCTTCTGGACGGGATGCTGCACGCCAATTTCGACCGCGCCGTCAGCAAGCTGATGGCCTGTTTCGAGGCGCGGGCGGTGCATCTCTACGGTCCGAAGGCGTGAGCTTCGACTTCGATGCAACGGTGGTGGGTGCCGGCGCGGTCGGCCTGGCCTGCGGCCGGGCTCTGGCGAAGCGGGGCCTGTCGGTGCTGGTATTGGAGAAGGAGCCCCACATCGGCCAGGGCGTCTCCTCGCGCAATTCCGAGGTCATCCACGGCGGCCTCTACTATCCGACGGGTTCACTGAAGGCGCGGTTCTGTGTCGAGGGGCGGCGGGCGCTCTATGCCTTTCTCGACAGCCACAAGGTCGACTATCGCAAATGCGGCAAGCTGATCGTCGCGACCGACGACACTGAGATCGAGCGGATCGAGGCCATCTTCCAGCAGGCGACGGCCAACGGCGTCGAGGGGCTCGAACATCTGACCGGTGCCCAGGCCCGCGCGCTGGAGCCGGGCCTCAACGCCCATGCCGCCATCCTGTCGCCCGAGAGTGGGGTCTTCGACAGCCACGGCTATATGCTGGCCCTTGAGGGTGAGATCGGGGCCGCGGGTGGCTCGGTGGTGGTCTCCACCCCGTTCGAGCGGGCGGAGCCTCTGCCCGGCGGCGGCTTCACCATCACCGCGGGCGGGGAGGGCGGGGCCACCCTGACCACCCGCCTGCTGGTCACGGCGCCTGGCCTTGGTGCGCAGGCCGTCGCCGCCCGGATCGAGGGCTATCCCGCCGATCGCATTCCGGCCGGCCATTTCGGCAAGGGCGTCTATTTCCGCCTGACCGGCAGGGCGCCGTTCGAGCGGCTGATCTATCCGCCACCGATCCCCGGCGCGCTGGGCACCCACTACCGCAAGGACCTCGGCGGACAGGCCGTTTTCGGGCCTGACCTGAGCTATGTCGCGGCCGAGGACTATTCGGTCGATCCCGCCAAGGCCGCAGAGTTCGAAGGCTATGTGCGCCGCTTCTGGCCCGGGCTGCCGCAGGATGCGCTGGTCCCCGACTACGCCGGTATCCGCCCCAAGCTGCACGGGCCGGGCGAGCCGCAGCCGGATTTCCAGATGCATGGTCGGGAGGTCCACGGCCTCGACGGTCTGGTGGCGCTGTTCGGGATCGAAAGCCCGGGCCTGACCAGTTCGCTGGCGATAGGCGAGGCGGTCAGCGAAATGCTGGCCGATGACTGAGATCGCGATACGAGACGCCGTCCCGGCTCACATTCCGGCCCTGCACGCGCTGATCGAGAGCGCCTATCGCGGCGAGTCCTCGCGCGCCGGCTGGACGACCGAGGCCGATCTGCTGGACGGACAGCGCACCGACCCCGAAGACCTCGCCGACATCCTCGCCGATCCGAAGCAGTGTCTGCTGACTGCGTGGCACGGCGGTGATCTTGTCGGTTGCGTCCTGATCGCCGACCGGGGCGAGGGGACCGGCTATCTCGGCATGCTGTCGATCCGCCCGACGTTGCAGGGTGGCGGTCTGGGGCGCCGGCTGGTCGAGACCGCCCACGCTGCGATGGCCGACCGTTTTGGAGCGCTGCGGGTGCGCATCTCCGTCCTGCCGCAGCGCGAGACCCTGATCGCCTGGTACGAGCGGCTGGGCTACCGCCTGACGGGCGACACCCTCCCGTTCCCCTATGGCAATCCCCGTTTCGGCCTGCCGAAACGCGACGACCTCTATTTCGTCGTCATGGAACGCGGGCTGGATTGAGCCGGTGGAGATCCGCACCCCCCGCCTGATCCTGCGCACCGCCCGCCCGGACGATCTGGAGGCCATGCACGCCGTCCTGTCGGACCCGCGAGCCACCGTCTGGTGGTCGACCCCGCCGCACGAGACGCTGGACCGGACCCGCGAGTGGCTGGACGCCATGATAGCCGCCGGTCCCGACCATCCGGACTTCTTGGTTGAATGGGGCGGGCGAGTGATCGGCAAGGCCGGCTTCTACGTCATGCCTGACGTCGGCTACATCCTGCATCCCGACGTCTGGGGGCAGGGGCTGGCGGGCGAGGCGGTCGGGGCCGTCATCGACCATGTGTTCAACACCCGGACCGTCGACACCCTGACCGCAGACGTCGATCCGGAGAACGCCGCCTCGATTCGGCTGTTGCAGCGGCTGGGCTTTGTCCGGACCGGCTTTGGCGAGCGCACCTGGAACGTCGGCGGGGTCTGGAAGGACAGTCTGTATTTCGCCCTGTCACGGGCGGATCGGGCGATGATGGCAACAGGACAAGCTCCCGCTTGAACTCCGGGCCGGGTTGAGGCATAAGCCCGCGCTCGCTGGCGGCTCTTTCGGGCCGCCGCTGTTGTTTTCGCGCCCTTACCGGTGCCACTCCAAGAAGATTGAGACGGACATGGCCGTTCCGAAGCGCAAAGTATCGCCCTCGCGTCGCAACATGCGCCGCTCGCACGACTCGCTGGGTTCCAACCCGCACGTCGAGGACAAGGACACGGGCGAGCTGCGCCGCTCGCACCACATCGACCTGAAGACCGGCACCTATCGTGGCCGTCAGGTTCTGACGCCCAAGGAAGACTAGGGTTTTCACAGCCGGCGGCTGAACAGGTTGCGGCGCGCGGTTCACTGCGCGCCGTTTTCATGCGTTCTGCATTCCGGCTGGCGGCGTTGCGCCTGACGGTTGGCGATTCCCCGGGTGTTGGGCTAAACCCCGCGCTCTCCTCGACAGCAGAGCGCTCCCATGACCGATATCGCCGACATCGTTGCCCGCCAGATCCTCGACAGCCGCGGCAATCCGACGGTCGAGGTGGATGTGATCCTCGATGACGGCAGCTTCGGCCGCGCCGCCGTGCCCTCGGGTGCCTCGACCGGCGCGCATGAGGCCGTCGAGCTGCGTGACGGTGATAAGGACCTGTGGGGCGGCAAGGGCGTCGGCAAGGCGGTCGACAACGTCAATGGTGAGATCTTCGACGCCCTCAGCGGCATGGACGCCGAGGACCAGCGTCGTATCGACGAAGCCCTGATTGCCCTCGACGGCACGGAGAACAAGGGCCGGCTGGGTGCCAACGCCATTCTCGGTGTCTCCCTGGCCGTCGCCAAGGCCAGCGCCATCTCCTCGGGGCTGCCGCTGCACCGCTACCTCGGCGGCGTCTCGGCCCGCGTCCTGCCGACCCCGATGATGAACATCATCAACGGCGGGGCCCATGCCGACAATCCGATCGATATCCAGGAATTCATGATCCTGCCCACCGGTGCCGAGAGCTTCTCGGAAGCGCTGCGCATGGGGTCGGAGATCTTTCACGCCCTGCGCAAACAGCTGAAGGACGCCGGCCACAATACCAATGTCGGCGACGAGGGCGGCTTTGCCCCCAACCTGGCCTCGGCCGAGGAGGCGCTGAGCTTCATCACCCGTGCGGGTCAGGCTGCCGGCTATCTGGCGGGTGAGGATTTCCACCTCGGCCTCGATGTCGCCGCCACGGAATTCTTCAAGGACGGCAAATACGTCATGTCCGGGGAGGGCAAGACGCTCGAGTCCGAGGCCATGGTCAGCTATCTGGCCGACCTGTGCGAACGCTTCCCCATCGTCTCGATCGAGGACGGCTGTGCCGAGGATGATTTCGACGGCTGGCGCCTGCTGACCGAGCGTCTGGGCGACCGTTGCCAGATCGTCGGCGACGACCTGTTCGTCACCAACCCCGCCCGCCTGGCCGCCGGCATCGGCGAGGGACTGGCCAATTCCATCCTGATCAAGGTCAACCAGATCGGGACCTTGTCCGAGACTCTGGATGCTGTGGATATGGCCCATCGTGCCGGCTACACGGCGGTGATGAGCCATCGTTCGGGCGAGACCGAGGATTCCATCATCGCCGACCTCGCCGTCGCCACCAACTGCGGGCAGATCAAGACCGGCTCGTTGGCCCGGTCAGACCGCACGGCCAAATACAACCAGTTGCTCCGCATTGAAGAGATGCTGGGGGATCAGGGTGCCTATTTCGGTGACGGCATGCTGCTGAACCGGTAAGACTGACGCGCGGTCTGCGCCCCGGTCCCGGCGAGAGCTGGTTCATCACAAAGGGCACAAAGAAATTCACAAAGGACACAACGGGTCCTGTGAGGATGCCAAGGTCGAGCCTGCCGACGGCGCAGGACTCAGGATCGCCGCCAAGGCGTCGATCGAGTCGAGGCGGCGAACGTCGCAATATCGCGGCGCGTGGAAGAAGCCACCGGCCTGGAGGCGTCCCCGGTCCCGTCGTGTCCTTCGTGAATTCCTTTGTGTTCGTTGTGAAGAACCATCCGACCGCCGGTTTCTGACCCAAAGGCACCAGATCTTCCCGCCAAGCTACGGTTCGTTAAGCATTTTCGGTCAGGACTTGTCAGTCTTGAGTCCACGCTCAGAAGGAGCGTTCGTAATGCCTGAACGGATGAAGCCATTTTTGCCTTCTGCCATCCTGCTGTTTCTGGTCGCCTATCTGGGCGTTCAGGCACTGACAGGTCAGCGGGGGCTCCTGAGTGGACATGAGCGCGACGCCCTGATGGTGCAGCGCGAGGCGCAGCTGTCCGGTATTCTGGAGCAGCGGCAGGACCTCGAAGTCCGGGTCCGTTACCTTCGCACCGACAGCCTGTCCCGCGATCTTCTCGAAGAACGGGCCCGGGCTGTGCTCGGCTTCGCCGATCCCCGCGACTATGTGATCCGTGTCTCGGCACCGGTCGTCGCCGGAACCTCCGTGCCCCGCGCGTGAACTTTGGTTACAGCCTCGAGACGACTTTGCCTTTCAGGAACGAAGGCTGCTAAAGCCCCTTTCCGTAACGACAAGAGGCCCTGACAGCGGGGTCCAGCCGGGAGATGACGGATGGCGAAAGCCCCCGCCGCCAAGACTGCATCGAAGAAGATTCCGAACGCGCCGACGGCGTCCCGAGAGGACCTGCTGCGCTTCTATCGCGAGATGGTCCTCATCCGTCGCTTCGAGGAGCGGGCGGGCCAGCTCTACGGCATGGGTCTGATCGGCGGTTTCTGCCACCTCTACATCGGCCAGGAGGCCGTTGCGGTCGGCGTTCAGGAGAGCGTCAAACAGGGCCACGACAAGATCATCACCGGCTATCGCGACCACGGCCATATGCTGTGCGCGGGCATGGACCCGAAAGAGGTCATGGCCGAGCTGACCGGCCGCATCGGTGGCTCTTCCAAGGGCAAGGGCGGGTCGATGCATATGTTCGACACCGCCACCGGCTTCTACGGCGGCCACGGCATCGTCGGGGCGCAGGTGGCGCTGGGCACGGGCCTGGCCTTCGCCGGTCGCTATCGTGGCGACGACAGCGTGGCCTTTATTTATTTCGGCGATGGCGCGGCCAACCAGGGCCAGGTCTATGAGAGCTTCAACATGGCCCAGCTGTGGAAGCTGCCGGCCATCTACATCATCGAGAACAACCAGTACGCCATGGGCACGAGCATCGAACGCTCCTCGTCCACGACGCAGCTGAGCGAGCGCGGTGCCAGCTTCGGCATCCCCGGCGAACAGGTCGACGGCATGGATGTGCTCGCCGTGCGCGATGCGACGGCCCGCGCCGTCAAGCGTGCCCGCGAGAGCGGCGGGCCCTACATCCTCGAGATGAAGACCTACCGCTACCGCGGCCACTCCATGTCCGATCCGGCCAAATACCGGGCCAAGGAAGAGGTCGATGAGGTCAAGAAGACCCGCGACCCGATCGACCATGTGAAGATGCTGCTGGATCAGGCCGGCGCGACCGAGGACGACCTCAAGGCCATCGACGCCGAGATCAAGGCCATCGTCGCCGAGGCCGTCCAGTTCGCCCAGGAAAGCCCCGAGCCGGACCCGTCCGAGCTCTACACCGACGTCTATGTGGAGGCCTCAGCGTGACCGACATCCTGATGCCGGCGCTGTCGCCCACGATGGAAGAGGGCACGCTGACCAAATGGCACATCAAGGCGGGTGACACCGTCTCGGCCGGCCAGGTCATCGCCGAGATCGAAACCGACAAGGCGACCATGGAGGTCGAAGCCGTCGACGAGGGCGAGGTGCTGGAAATTCTCGTGGCCGAGGGCTGCGAGAACGTGAAGGTCAATACACCGATCGCGCGTCTGGCGGGTGACGGCGGGGCTGCGGTCAACGCCCCCTCGAAGCCTGCTCCGCAGACTTCGGGCCCTCCTGAGGGGGGGCAATCCGCGCCGCAGTCTCCCCCCACCGGGGGGAGTACCCGCGAAGCGGGGGAGGGGGCGCCCGCCCTCGCGCTGAAAGACCCGGAAATCCCCGCCGGCACTGCCATGGTCAAGACCACCATCCGCGACGCCCTGCGCGACGCCATGGCCGAAGAGATGCGTCGGGACGACAAGGTCTTCCTGATCGGCGAGGAGGTCGCCCAGTACCAGGGCGCCTACAAGGTCAGCCGCGAACTGCTTCAGGAGTTTGGCGACAAACGTGTCGTCGATACCCCGATCACCGAGCACGGCTTTGCCGGCCTGGGCGTCGGGGCTGCCATGGCGGGGCTGAAGCCGATCGTCGAGTTCATGACGTTCAACTTCGCCATGCAGGCCATCGACCACATCATCAACTCGGCGGCCAAGACCCTGTACATGTCCGGCGGCCAGATCCGCGCCGGCATTGTCTTCCGCGGCCCCAACGGTGCCGCCAGCCGCGTGGGTGCCCAGCACAGCCAGGACTATTCCGCCTGGTATGCCCAGGTGCCCGGTCTGAAGGTCATTGCCCCCTATGACGCGGCCGATGCCAAGGGCCTGCTGAAGGCGGCCATCCGTGATCCCAACCCGGTCGTCTTCCTCGAGCACGAGATGATGTACGGGCTGGAGTTCGACGTGCCCGAGGGCGACCATGTCCTGCCGATCGGCAAGGCGAAGGTGCGGCGCGAGGGAACCGACGTCACCATTACTGCCCACAGCCGCATGGTCGGCTTCGCCCTGCAGGCCGCCGAACAACTGGCCGCAGAGGGCATCTCCTGCGAGGTCGTCGACCTGCGCACTCTGCGTCCGCTGGATCACGAGACCATCGTCCAGAGCGTTCAGAAGACCAGCCGTCTGGTCTCGGCCGAGGAAGGCTGGGGCCCCATGGGCGTCGGTGCCGAGGTCGTGGCCCGGGTCATCGAACACGCCTTCGACTACCTGGATGCGCCGCCGTTGCGCGTCCACCAGGAGGATGTGCCGCTGCCCTACGCCGCCAATCTGGAAGTGCTGTCGCTGCCGGGTGTGGACAAGATCATCAAGGCTGTCCGGGCGGTGATGGCATGAGCGAGGCCTCCGAGTTCCAGCTGAAGACCCCCGCCAGCGTCGCCGCCGACGCCGAGGCGGTCGAAATCCTGCGCATCTGGTGGTCGAAGGGCGAGCCGGTCATGGTGATCAAGCCGGCCTTCAACGATCCGCGTCAGTTTGGTCAGGTGCTGGCCATGGCGGCCCAACACATGGCCCATGGCTACAAGGTCCGGCACGACCATGATGAGAAGCAGGCCTACAACATGATCCTCGCCGGGATCTCCGACGTTCTGAACAGTCCCGGGGTCGAGACCGTGGTCGAGGAGCCGGCCTCGGGGAGCATGCAATGACCGACATCCTGATGCCTGCCCTGTCGCCGACGATGGAAGAGGGCGTACTGGCCAAATGGCACGTCAAGGTCGGCGACATGGTCAAGGCCGGCGATGTCATCGCCGAGATCGAGACAGACAAGGCGACCATGGAAGTCGAGGCCGTCGACGAGGGCGAGGTCACCGATATCCTCGTCGCCGAAGGGACCGAGGCCGTGAAGGTCAATACGGTGATCGCCCGTCTGAAGGGTGAGGACGGGGCGGCCGCAAAGGCCCCCTCGAACCCTGCTCCGCAGGCTTCGGTCCCCCCGGCCGGGGGACAATCACCCGCGCCGTCTCCCCCCACGGGGGGGAGTACCCGCGAAGCGGGGGAGGGGGTGCCTGCCGCAGCTCCGGCCAAATCTGACGGAGCCCGCGTCTTCGCCTCTCCCCTCGCTCGCCGTCTGGCGGCTCAGGGCAAGATCGACCTGTCCGGGGTCAAGGGCACCGGCCCTCACGGCCGGATCGTCAAACGCGACCTCGAAGGGGTCCCGACGGGTTCGACGAAATCCGCTGCCGCATCGACCGCTCCGGCCCCTGCCGGCGAGCCCCGCAAGGTCCAGTCGCTGGCCCAGATGGGCATTCCGGACGGCAGCTATGACCTCGTCCCGCTGGACGGCATGCGCAAGGCCATCGCCCGGCGTCTGACCGACAGCTTCCGCGACGTGCCTCATTTCCCGCTGACGATCGACTGTCGCATCGACGGCTTGCTGGCCGCTCGCGCCCGTGTCAACGCCCTGCTCGAGAAGGACGGGGTCAAGGTCTCGGTCAATGACTTCATCATCAAGGCCAGCGCCATGGCCCTGAAGGCCGTGCCCGAGGCCAATGCCAGCTATTCGCCCGAGGGTATCGCCCTGCACCATCACGCCGATGTGGCCATGGCGGTGGCGATCGACGGCGGCCTGATCACCCCGATCATCCGCAAGGCCGAGACCAAAACACTCTCGCAGATCGCGACCGAGTCCAAGGACCTGGCCAAACGCGCCCGCGACCGCAAGCTGAAGCCTGAAGAGTTCCAGGGCGGCACCTTCTCGGTCTCCAACCTCGGCATGTTCAGCATCAAGGCCTTCGCCTCGATCATCAACGAGCCGCAGGGCGCGATCATGAGCGTCGGCGCGGGCGAGCAACGGCCCGTCGTGGTCAATGGCCAACTGGCCGTCGCCACGGTGATGACGGTCACCCTGACCTGCGACCACCGCGTTGTCGATGGTGCGATCGGTGCGAAATTCCTTCAGGTCTTCAAGGCGATGATCGAAGATCCTGTGACGATGCTGGCCTGATCGGAGACCCGCTGTGACCTCGGTCTACGACTTCAGCGCCACGGCCATTGACGGTTCCGAGACGGCGCTGGAGCAGTATCGCGGCCAGGCGCTTCTGATCGTCAACACGGCGTCGAAATGCGGCTTCACCGGCCAGTATGCCGGGCTTGAAGCGCTGCATCGTCAGTATACGGACAAACCGTTTCAGGTTCTGGGCTTCCCCTGCAACCAGTTCGGGTCCCAGGAGCCCGGCAAGGCGGCCGAGATCGCCAGCTTCTGCTCCATGACCTATGGCGTCGCATTTCCGATGTTCGACAAGGTCGAGGTCAACGGCCCTGGCCGTCATCCCCTCTACGCCTGGCTGACCAGCCAGAAGAAGGGGCTTCTCGGCACCCGTGACATCAAGTGGAACTTCACCAAATTCCTGACCGACCGTGAGGGACGCGTCGTCGCGCGTTACGGCCCGCAGGTCGAACCCGAGGCCATCAGGGCCGATATCGAGAAGCTGATCTGACATGCCCACCCCTTCTCAATCTGCAGAATTCGACCTTATCGTCATCGGTTCCGGCCCGGGCGGCTATGTCGCCGCCATCCGCGCCAGCCAGCTGGGCCAGAAGGTCGCCATCGTCGAGCGTGAGAACCTCGGCGGCATCTGCCTGAACTGGGGCTGTATCCCGACCAAGGCCCTGCTGAAGTCCGGCGAGAAATACGAAAGCCTGTCGCACCTCAAGGACTACGGCCTCTCGGCGGACAAGGTCGGCTTTGACTTCGCCGCCATCATCGGCCGCTCGCGCGCGGTGGCGAAACAGCTGAACTCCGGCGTCGGCTATCTGATGAAGAAGAACAAGGTCGAGGTCATCGAGGGCTCGGCGAAGCTGGAGAAGGGTGCCGCTGCGCCGAAGGTCGTCATCGCCCTCAAGGCCGGCGGCTCGCGCATGGTCGAGGCCAGGGCGGTCATGCTGGCCGTCGGGGCCCGCGCCAGGGCCATTCCGCAGATCGGTCTGGAGGCCGACGGCGACCGGATCTGGGCCTATCGCGAGGCCATGGCCCCGAAGGCCATGCCCGGCTCCATCATCGTCATCGGCTCGGGCGCCATCGGCATCGAGTTCGGCAGCTTCTACCGCGCCCTCGGGGCCGAGGTGACCGTGGTCGAGGCTCTCGATCGCATCATGCCGGTCGAGGACGAGGAGGTGTCCAGGGCGGCGCAGAAGTCCTTCGAAAAGCGCGGCATGAAATTCCGCACCGGCTGCAAGGTCACCAGGGTATCGAAAGGCGGCAAGGGCGTGCAGGTGGCCATCGAGGCCGGCGGCAAGGCCGAGGTACTTGAGGCCGAGGTCTGCATCTCGGCGGTCGGCATCACCGCCAACACCGACGGCATCGGGCTGGAGGCGCTGGGCGTCAATATGGACCGCGGCCACATCACCATCGACGGCCACTGCCAGACCAATGTGAAGGGTCTCTATGCCATCGGCGACTGCGCCGGCGCGCCCTGGCTGGCGCACAAGGCCAGCCATGAAGGCATCCACGCCGCCGAACATATCGCCGGCTTCAAGACCCCGAACGTCCACTCGCCCATCGCCGGCTGCACCTATGCCCAGCCGCAGGTGGCTTCGGTCGGGATCACGGAACAGGGGGCTCGCGAGGCGAAGCTGGACGTCAAGATCGGCCGTTTCCCCTTCAAGGTGAACGGCAAGGCGATCGCCTCGGGCGATACGGACGGCTTTGTGAAGGTGATCTTCGACGCGAAGACCGGCGCCCTGATCGGGGCCCATATGATCGGGGCCGAGGTCACCGAGATGATCCAGGGCTATGTGACCGCCATCGCCATGGAAGCGACGGAAGAGGACATCCACGGCATCGTCTATCCCCACCCGACCATGTCCGAGGCCATGCATGAAGCCGCGCTGGACGCGTACGGACGGGTGATCCACATCTAGGCAGGCCTCAGCCCGTCAGAACGTCCGCGCTCATCCGCTCCAGCAGGGCCCCGCCCTGACGTACGGCGGCCATCCGGCCCCCGGCCCCGACCAGCACATTGGCAGCATAGACCTCGTACAGGGTGATCTTGCCTTCGAGCCAGACCGGGTCGCCCTGGCCGCCGTCCAGCTGTTCTCGGGCATGGATCGCGCCGAGCGCCAGCATCCAGCCGCCGGTGACGTCGCCGACCAGTTTCAGATAGGCGTCCGCAGCGGTCAGCACATCGGCCGCGCCATCCGACGCGCTCTTGCGGGCGAGAATCCAGTCGGTTGCCGCCTCGACGGCCACGACCCCCTCGGCGAAGGCGTCGAGCGGCTGGCCTGAATAGAGGCGCGGCAGGGCGGCCAGGGTGACCTTCATGTCGGCGATCAGGTCATGGGCGGCCTGGCCGGCATCCTGCGACAGCTTGCGGCCGACGAGGTCCATGGCCTGGATGCCGTTGGTGCCTTCATAGATCGGGGCGATGCGGGCGTCGCGATAGTGCTGGGCCGCGCCGGTGTCCTCGATGAAGCCCATGCCGCCGTGAATCTGGATGCCCTGCGAGGCGATGTCGCAGCCGACATCGGTCGACCAGGCCTTGGCAATCGGGGTGAACAGGTCCTCGCGGCCCTTCCAGCGTCGGCGATCCTCTGCGGTCGCGGCGTGTTTCGCGAGGTCAGCGGCGACGCCGGTCGACAGGCAGATGGCGCGGGCGGCGGCGATCCTGGCCTTCATCACCGCCAGCATGCGGCGGACGTCGGGATGGTCGACGATCGGGGCGTTGGCCTCTCCGGTCCAGGCCGAACGGCCTTGCCGCCGGTCACGGGCATAGGCGAGGGCGTGCTGATACGCCCGCTCGGCGATGCCGACGCCCTGGACCCCGACGGCGAGGCGGGCGGCGTTCATCATGATGAACATGTGGGCCAGGCCCTGATTGGGCTGACCGACCAGTTCGGCCGTCGCGCCCTCGAAGGCCATGACGCAGGTCGGCGAGGCATGGATGCCGAGCTTGTGCTCGACGCCGACGGGCCGAAAGCCGTTGCGCTCGCCCAGGGTTCCGTCAGCCATGACGTGGAATTTCGAGGCCAGGAACAGGCTGATCCCCTTGGGTCCCGGGGGTGCGTCCGGCAGGCGGGCCAGCACGAGGTGGACGATGTTTTCGGTGACGTCGTGGTCGCCCCAGGTGATGTAGATCTTCTGGCCGTTAAGGGCATAGGTCCCGTCGCCGTTCGGCGTCGCCGTCGTGGTCAGGGCTCCGAGGTCCGAACCCGCCTGCGGCTCGGTCAGGACCATGGCACCGGTCCATTCGCCGGACACCAGCCGGGTCAGATAGATATCCTTCTGCGACGGCGTCCCGTGCGCCTCCAGCGCCTCGATCGCGGCCAGCGACAGCATGGGACACAGGCCGAAGGCCATGTTGGCGGCGTGTACGGTCTCAAAGGCCGCCAGTTCCAGCGCCTTGGGCAGTTGCTGGCCGCCGGTGTGGGTGGGGGCTGACAGGCCGGTCCAGCCGCCCTCGGCGAACTGGCGATAGGCGTCGGCAAAGCCCGGTGCCGCCGTCACGTTTCCGTCGGCGAAGGTCGAGCCCTTCTGGTCGCCGATCCGGTTAAGCGGGGCCAGCACGCCTTCCGAAAACTGCGCTGCAGCCTCCAGCACCGCGCCCAGCAGGTCGGCGTCATAGTCGGGGAAGGCCCCGGTGGCCGCGACCTGGTCGATGCCCGCCACGGCCTGAAGGGTGAAGGCGAGATCGCGAACTGGGGCTTGGTATGTCATCGGCAGTCGGGCCTGGTTCTGCATTGTCTTTAAGCGTTCTTGACGCCTTGCCGCGACGGCACGCAAGTGGGCTTGGCGCGGACGGCGATATAGTCCATAAATATGACCTATACTGGAGACCTCCCATGGCAGAGCCACGCGACCGCTATTCAAACGTCTCCATAATCCTTCACTGGGTGATCGCAGTGATGGTCCTGTCGCAGGTCCTCCTCATTACCGCGCATGATGCGACGGAGGGGCAGGCGATCTCCCGGGAATTCGTCCAGATCCACAAGGCGGCCGGGCTGACGGTCCTGATCCTCACCCTGGCCCGGATCGGCTGGCGGCTGGCCAATCCCGCCCCGCCGATGCCCGGGACGATGAAGGGCTGGGAGAAGCTTCTGGCCCGGGGCATCCACATCCTCTTCTATGTCGCCCTGATCGCCATGCCCCTGACCGGCTGGCTTGCCAGTTCGGCCTCTGGCCGTGAGATCAGCTGGTTCGGCCTGTTCAACTGGCCGCTGTTGCCGATCGAGGGCGGGCGTCCCGTGTCGCGGCAGTTGATGGATGTGCACGAACTGGTGATGAAGGGTATGTATGGGCTGGTGGCGCTGCACGTTCTGGCGGCGCTGAAGCATCAGTTCGTCGACAGGGACAATGTCCTTCACCGGATGATTCCATGGATACCGCGCCGCGACCAGGTCGGTTAGCCCTTCGCCTTGCAGGCTTTTGTGGCCTGCTGCTCCTGACGGGTGGGGCAGCGGCGCCGCCCGGCTGGTCGGTCACGCGGGAGTCATCCCGGATCGAGATGGCCGTGCGGGCTTTTGGCGGGTCCCACACAGGCCGCTTTGAAGACTGGCGCGCCGATGTGGTGTTCGATCCGGATTCGCCCGTTCAGACCCGGGCCAGGGTGGTGGTTCAGTCGCGTTCGCTGAAGATGTCACCCTCGGCCGCCAGTTCACGCGCGATCGGCCCGGCCTTCCTCGACTCGGCCCGATATCCCGACATCCGCCTTGACCTTCAGGGGCTGCGGCACCGGGGCGGGGAGGCCTATACGGCTGAGGCGGCGGTGACAATCCGGGGGCAGACCCGGACGATCGCCTTTCCGGTGGACTTGCGCGTCAGTGGCGACCGGGCGCATCTGACCGGCGCGTTCGCTCTGGACCGCGCGGATTTCGGCATAGGGACATCGGGGCCGTGGAACGGGCTGGTGGGACGGCAGGTGACAGTGCGGGTGGCGCTTCAGGCGCAGCGCGGCTGACCGTGTCCGATATCGAGGCCGTTCGCGCCCTCTCCAACGGCCATCTGGTCATCCTGCCGACCGAGACGGTCTACGGCCTGGCCGCCGACGCCGGCAACGCCGTCGCAGTGGCTGCCATCTTCGAAGCCAAGGGCCGGCCACGCTTCAACCCCCTGATCGCCCATGTCGCTGACGCCGTGCAGGCCGAAGTCATCGCCGTGTTCGACGCCCGGGCGCGAGCCCTGGCCGAGGCCTTCTGGCCGGGGCCGCTTACGATCGTGGCACCCGTCCGGGACCGCGACCGGGTCTGCGACCTGGCCCGCGCCGGTCTGGACAGCGTCGCTGTGCGGGTGCCGGGCCATGCCCGCGCCCGCGCCGTGATCGCTGCCTTCGGTCGCCCGGTCGTTGCCCCGTCCGCCAACCGCTCGGGCCGGCCCAGCCCCACCACCTTCGCCGATGCGGTCGAGGAGACCGGCCCCTTCGCGGCGGCGGCGCTGGACGGCGGCGACTGCGCCGTGGGCGTGGAGAGCACCGTGGTCTCGGTACTCGACGGCCGCGTCGCCCTGCTGCGCCCGGGCTCGGTCACCCGCGAGGAGATCGAGGCCGTCGTCGGACCGCTGGACCGGGGTGGAGAGGTGTATCGCTCACCCGGCCGGATGGCGCTGCACTATGCCCCGGACGCGCCGGTACGGATCGAGGCGGAGGCGGCGCACGACGGCGAAATTCTGCTCGGCTTCGGCCCCGGGGTCGGGAACCCCCGCTGGAACCTGAGCCCGACCGGCGACCTACGCGAGGCGGCGGCCAACCTGTTCCGCAGGCTGCGCGAGGCGGACCGCGAGCGGCCGTCGGGGATCGCGGTGTCACCCATCCCGGCGACCGGTCTGGGGGAGGCGATCAATGACCGGCTGAGGCGGGCGGCCGGGTTTGTGGGGTAGGGCGCGCTACTGCGCCGTCCAGCCGCCGTCGATCGAGAAGCTGGCCCCGTTGGCCGAGGCTCCGAGGTCGCTGACCAGATAGAGCATCATCCCGGTCAGTTCGTCGGTCGTGACGAATCGTTTGGTCGGCTGGGAGCCGAGGATGACGTCCTTCAGCACGGCCTCCTTCGACATCCCGCGAGTGCGGGCCTGGTCGGCGATCTGCTTTTCGACGATCGGCGTCTCGACGAAGCCGGGGCAGATGGCGTTGCAGGTGATGTTGTCCTGCGCGACTTCCAGCGCCACCGTCTTGGTGAAGCCGATGACGCCGTGTTTGGCCGCGACATAGGCAGACTTGAACGGGCTGGCGACCAGACCATGCGCCGAGGCCACATTGATGATCCGTCCGCGCCCTTGCGCCTTCATGATCGGGATCGCCGCGCGGGTGGCGTAGAAGGCCGAGGACAGGTTGATGGCAATGATCTGTTCCCATTTGTCGGACGGGAATTTCTCCATCGCCTCGACATGCTGGATGCCGGCGTTGTTGATCAGGATGTCGACCCGGCCCAGCTGGTGCCGGCCATAGGCGACCATGTCCGCGACCTCGTCGCCGCGCAGCATATTGGCCGCATGATACCGGACCTGCACACCGCAGCTGGCCTCCAGTTCGGAGCGGGTACGTTCGATTTCAGAGGGGTCGCCGAGACCGTTCAGCACCACATCGCCTCTGCGGGAGGCGATCGCGCGGGCAAAGGCCAGGCCGATGCCGGAGGTCGACCCCGAAATCACCGCCACCTGACCCTTCAGGTCGCCGATGTCGCGGAAGGGCTCGCCGGCTGTCTGGGAGCCGTCACCGCGTTTGGGCCATTGGAACATGGGGGTCTCGTCCGTCTGTCAGTCTGGTATCGCCAGCCTAGCTGTTCGCGGTTGCGAAGGCGACAGCCGGGATCAATTTCCCGATCTGGTGAATATCCAGTCTGTCTCGCTGGAAGCCGCCTTGTCAAAGCGATAGCCGTCGCGATCGAACGCCTTGAGGTCTTCAGCCTTCCCGATGCGCTCGTCGATAGCGAACCGGGTCATGCCGCCCCGGGCCTTCTTGGCGAAGAAGGAGATGATCCGGCTCTCGCCGTCCTTCGATTCCCGGAACTGCGGCGTCACGACCGGCAGTTTCAGGGCCCGGGCGTCGACGGCCCCGAAATACTCCTGGCTGGCCAGGTTCACCAGGACGCGCCGGCCCTGGCCTTCGGCGTCGGCGTTCAGCTGTTGCGCAATCCGGTCGCCCCAGAAGTCGTAAAGGCTGGACCCGCGCCGGGTCTTCAGCCGCGTCCCCATCTCCAGCCGGTAGGGCTGGATGCGGTCGAGCGGCCGCAGCAGGCCGTAAAGACCCGACAGGATGCGCACATGGTCCTGGGCGAAGGCCAGGCCGGCTCCATCAAGCTCACGCGCCTTAAGCCCCTCATAGACGTCGCCCGCGAAGGCGAAGGCGGCCTGCACGCCGTCGGTCGAGTCGGGGTCGAAGGCCTGGAAGCGTTCACGGTTCAGCCGCGCCAGATCGTCGGAGATGCTCATCAGCTGGCGCAACTCGGACACGGAGCGGGCTCGCGCGGTCCGCGCCAGTGACGCTGTATCGTCCAGAAAGCGCCGCTCGCTCGCGGGCAGGCCGGGTTCGGCCTCGGTGAAATCCAGCCGCTTGGCCGGTGACAGGACGATCAACAAGGCAGAGCTCCAGCGAGGTTGGCTCGAGATAGGCCGCTTCGGTGACGAATTAAACCGGTGAGGGTGCCGCGGTCAGCCGGCCTGTGCGTAGAGCGCCGCCAGCACGGCCGGGAGCCGGTCTGGCAGGTCTTCGGCGACAAGACCCGGGCCGAACCCCCGCGCTGCCTCGGCATGGATCCAGACCGCCGCCCGTGCGGCGTCGAAACTGTCCATCCGCTGGGCGATCAACCCGGCGATCATGCCTGCCAGCACATCACCGCTCCCCGCTGTAGCAAGCCAGGGTGTGCCGTTGTCGTTGACGCCCAGCCGCCCGTCCGGGGCCGCGACGACGGTCGCCGCACCCTTCAGCACCACGACCGCGCCGGCCCGTCTGGCTGCCTCGGCCGCCGCCGCCTCGCGGCCCTGCTCCAGCAGGCCGGGAAACAGGCGCCGGAACTCGCCCTCATGCGGGGTCAGTACGTCGTCGCGATCCAGCGCGTCGAACAGATCTCCTGGCCAGCCCTCGAACACGGTCAGGCCGTCGGCATCCACGACCAGGGCGGCCCCTGTGCCTGCGAGGGCGCGGACATTGGCCCGGGTGGCGTCATTGACCCCGGCCGCCGGGCCGATGACGACGGCGTCAAGGTTGGCGGCCGCCTCGGCCAGCGCCTCGTCCGAGCTGAACGGGGTCAGCATGATCGCCTCGATCGCCGGGGCGATGATCGCGGTCGCATCCGGCGGGCACAGGATACGCACCACACCGGCGCCGATCCGCAGGCCCGCCCGTGCCGCCAGTCGCGCCGCCCCGGTCTGGCTGGCCTTTCCGGACACCACGCCGAGCCGTCCGCGCGCGTGTTTGTGCGTTTCGACCCCGGGCCAGGGCATGGCCGCACGCCAGTCGGGCAGGGCGGGGCGGGTCATCCCGGCTTATCTCCGTTCACGGATGGCAAGCCCGGACGAAAAACACTTGCCTTATTGTGCAATGCAATGTCCCCTTGCTGTCCAAGTGTGCGGCTCGAAGCAGCCCGCCTGGGATCGCCGATGAAAAAAATTGAAGCCGTCATCAAGCCCTTCAAGCTGGATGAAGTGAAGGAAGCGCTGCAGGACGCCGGAGTGCAAGGCATGACGGTGCTGGAGGCCAAGGGTTATGGCCGTCAGAAGGGTCATTCCGAACTCTACCGCGGGGCCGAATACGTCATCGACTTCCTGCCCAAGATCAAGATCGAGGTGGTTGTTCCCGACGACATGGTCAATTCCGTGGTCGACGCGATCCAGGCGGCCGCCCGCACCGGCAAGATCGGCGACGGCAAGATCTTCATCTCCGACGTGATCGACGTTATCCGTATTCGCACCGGGGAATCCGGCGCCCAGGCCATATAACCGAACCCTCCACGGGTCGTTCCGAGAGGCGCGGCCCATTACTTCTCCTCCCCCGCCAGACAGGATTCGCAAGACATGAGCGCCGGCAAGATTCTCAAGGAGATCAAGGACAAGGACGTAAAATACGTCGATCTCCGTTTCACCGACACCAAGGGTCGGATGCAGCACGTGACCTTCGACATCGACCTGGTCGATGAGGAGTTCCTCGAAGAGGGGACCATGTTCGACGGTTCGTCGATCGCCGGCTGGAAGGCGATCAATGAGTCCGACATGCTGCTCAAGCCGGACCTGAACGGTTTCTGGATCGACCCGTTCTACCAGCAGACGACCATGTTCCTGTTCTGCGACGTACTGAACCCCGACACCGGCGAGCCCTACAACCGCGACAGCCGCTCGATGGCCAAGAAGGCCCTGGCCTATGTCCAGTCCTCGGGCGTGGGCGACACCGTCTTCTTCGGCCCGGAAGCCGAGTTCTTCATCTTCGACGACGTGCGCTGGAGCACGGCCCCGCACGACACCGGCTACACCTACGACTCCATCGAACTGCCGGCCAATACGGGTGCCGAGTATTCCGAAGGCAATATGGGCCACCGCCCGACGCACAAGGGCGGCTATTTCCCGGTCAACCCGACCGACAGCGCCCAGGACCTGCGCGGCGAGATGCTGGGCGTGATGCGCGACCTCGGCATGCAGCCTGAGAAGCACCACCACGAGGTCGCACCGGCCCAGCACGAACTGGGCCTGAAGTTCAGCGACCTGCTGACCATGGCCGACCGGCTGCAGCTCTACAAATACGTCATCCACAATGTCGCCGCCGCCTACGGCAAGTCGGCGACCTTCATGGCCAAGCCGACCTTCGGCGACAACGGCTCGGGCATGCATGTGCACCAGTCGATCTGGCGTGACGGCAAGCCGCTGTTCGCCGGTGACAAATACGCCGGCCTGTCGGACCTCTGCCTCTGGTACATCGGCGGCATCATCAAACACGCCAAGGCCATCAATGCCTTCGCCAACTCGACCACCAACTCCTACAAGCGCCTGGTCCCCGGCTACGAAGCCCCGGTCAAGCTGGCCTATTCGGCCCGCAACCGCTCGGCCTCGATCCGGATTCCGTGGGTGAACTCGCCCAAGGCCAAGCGGATCGAGGCCCGGTTCCCCGATCCGATGGGCAATCCCTATCTGACCTTCGTTGCCCTGCTGATGGCCGGCCTCGACGGGATCGAGAACCGCATCGATCCGGGCGCGCCTGCCGACAAGAACCTCTATGACCTGCCGCCGGAAGAGCGCGGCTCGATCCCCGAGGTCTGCGGCTCGCTGAAGGAAGCGCTCGACAACCTCGACCAGGACCGCGCCTTCCTCAAGAAGGGCGGCGTCATGGATGACGACTTCATCGACAGCTATATCGAGCTGAAGATGGAAGAGGTGATGCGTCTGCAACTGCACCCGCACCCGGTCGAATTCGACATGTACTACAGCTGCTGATCGGCGGCTGAGGTTGAACGAAAGACGGCGCCGGACGGGAAACCGTCCGGCGCCTTTTTCATGGTGTCGGGCGCGGTCTAGCGGTCGGTCGTCTCGACCTCGAGGCCATTCGCGTCGGCGCGGACGGTCGTGGAGTCGCCCTTGCGGCGGTCGCTCTCGATGACCACCGGCGGCGAGGGAACAGCGACCTCGCGCTCGATCACGATCGGGTCGGCGGGCACTTCGCGGGTCTCGACGATGGTCGTATCCGTGGCGCGGTCGGCGGTGTTGTCCGCCGGCGTGCAGGCCGCGCTGACGGAGGCGATGGCTCCGAGGGCAGCGATGGCGACAAGGCGATGGGTGGTGGTCATGGTCGGGCTCCTGATGGGAATCCGATGCAAACGGCCAGGCTCTGCAGAGGTTCCGGTGCTGGCCCGGATCAGGCGAGACCCTCGGCCGCATCCGCCTTCCTGCGCCGCAGCTCGATCAGCCGCACGCACCAGATCGAGATTTCGTAGAGCAGCACCAGGGGTATGGCGAGCATGATCTGGCTGATCGGATCGGGCGGGGTGACGACAGCCGCAACCACGACCACGGCCATGATGGCGTAGCGACGGCCTTCGGCCATGACCTTTGACGAGACGATGCCGGCCAGACCCAGCAGGGTCATCACCACCGGCAGCTGGAAGCACAGGCCGAAGGCGAGGATCAGGGCGGTGACCAGGTTCAGATAGTCGGACACCTTGGGCAGCAGGGCCGCCGAGACGCCACCACCGGTGATCTGCTGGCTCAGGGAGAACCACATGACGAAGGGCAGCATGACGAAATAGACCAGGGCCGCACCGAGGGTGAACAGCAGGGGCGCGGCCAGCAGGAAGGGCAGGAAGGCCCCCTTTTCGTTCTTGTACAGGCCCGGGGCCACGAAACGGTACAGCTGCCAGGCCAGGACCGGGAAGGCCAGGACGATGGCCCCGAAACCGGCCAGCTTCATCTTCGTGAACAGGATTTCCAGCGGCGCTGTGTAGATCAGATTGACCGTCTGGCCGTCGACGCCGGGCAGGGGGATCAGCCCGGCCGTGCCCATGATCAGGTCCAGTGGCGAAACGTGGCCGTGGGCACCCACCGACTGGTGAAAGGCCGCGGCTGCCGCAAACGGCTTCACGAGGAAAATGTAGAGCGGCTCGGCGAAGGCGAAACAGAGGAAGAAGGCGAGGATGAAGGCGACCACGCAGATCACCAGTCGTCCGCGCAGCTCGATCAGATGATCCATCAGAGGCGCGCGTGACGCCTCGATCTCGGCCTCGTCGGCCTCGTGCCGGCTCACAGCTCGACCTTCTTCGAACGCGCTGTGCCGCTGGCCGTTTTGCGGGAGGCCGCCGGTGCATCGGTCGCTTTCGCCGATGATTTGCGGGATCTGGTCGCGGCCTTCGCCGGGGTTTTCGGGGACGCCGCCGGCAGGGGCTCGAGCGGTGCCATCACCGGCGGGCTGTCGGGCCATTCGTCGGGCGCCGCCAGCATGACGGGCTCGGCCGGCGGCCGGTTCAGGTCGTCGCGGATTTCACGAAAGGCTGCGTCGGCCTCGGCCCCCAGCGGGACCATGCCCTGACCGGTCCGAAGCGCCTGCACCTCCTTGCGCAGCTCGTCCAGCTCGGACTGGCGCGCCATCTCGTCGAAGCTCGAGCGGAATTCATTGGCCATGGACCGCGCGCGGGCCATCACCTTGCCGATCTTGCGCATCAGCAACGGCAAATCCCTTGGCCCCACCACAAGCAGGGCCACGATGCCGATCACGAGGATTTCAAGGCCGCCGATACCGGGGGCGAGGCCACCCATCCGTCAGGTCTCCGACGTCAAT
>Ga0247844_1002780_pt1 | contig 27640 bp, 24 predicted proteins | sample LaCtaG_FD_192421 | JGI IMG/M metagenome (GOLD analysis project Ga0247844, IMG submission 192421) | Freshwater microbial communities from meromictic Lake La Cruz, Castile-La Mancha, Spain - LaCruzMarch201714.5m_1 | ecosystem: Environmental > Aquatic > Freshwater > Lake | place: Spain: Castile-La...
CCCTCGATCGACTACGTGGTCACGAAGATCCCGCGCTTTACATTCGAAAAATTCCCGCAGGCGGACCCGACCCTGACCACGCAGATGAAGAGCGTGGGCGAGGCGATGGCGATCGGGCGGACGTTCAAGGAGTCGCTTCAGAAGGCGCTCCGATCGCTGGAGATCGGCCGCTTCGGGCTCGGCGCCGACGGCAAGGACGCCCAGCCCGACCTCGAGACGATCAAGCAGAAGCTGCGCATCCCCTGCCACGAGCGGATCTTCTTTGTCCGCTACGCCTTCCAGGCCGGCCTGACGGTCGGCGACATCCATGCCCTCTCAAAGATCGATCCGTGGTTCCTCGAGCACATCCGGCTCATCGTCGACGAGGAGGCCCGCATCGGCGAGAGAGGTCTCGCCGCGCCGGCCGACTGGCGGCGCGCCAAGAAATTCGGGTTTTCCGACCGGCAGATTGCGCACCTGACCGGGTCTGACGACGCGGCGGTGCGTGCGGCGCGCAAGGCGGCCGGCGTGCTGCCGACCTACCGCCTGGTGGATACCTGCGCCGCCGAGTTTGAGGCCTACACGCCGTATTATTACTCGACCTACGGCGACGAGGACGAGACCCGCGCCAGCGACAAGAAGAAGGTGCTGATCCTTGGCGGAGGCCCGAACCGCATCGGGCAGGGCATCGAGTTCGACTACTGCTGCGTCCACGCCGCCTTCGCGCTCAAGGAGCTCGGCTGGGAAACGATCATGGTCAACTCGAACCCGGAGACGGTTTCGACCGACTACGACACGAGCGACAAGCTGTATTTCGAGCCGCTGACGCTGGAGGATGTCCTCAACATCTACGAGCGGGAGAAGGCCGACGCGGTCATCGTCCAGTTCGGCGGGCAGACCCCCCTGAACCTTGCCGCAGGCCTGGCGGCCAACGGGTGCACGATCATCGGCACGCAGCCCTCGAGCATCGAGATGGCGGAGGACCGCAAACACTTCTCCGCGATGCTGGAGAAGCTCGGCCTCCGCCAGACCAAGGGAGGCACCGCCACCAACGAGCAGGAGGCGGTCGCCGTGGCCGACCGCATCGGATACCCGGTCCTCGTCCGCCCGTCGTTCGTCCTCGGCGGCCGCGCGATGGAGATCGTGCATGACGAGGCCGACCTGCGGCGCTACATCCGCACGGCGGTCGAGGCCAGCCCGGAGCGCCCGGTCCTGGTGGACCGTTTCCTCGAGGATGCCACCGAGGTCGATGTCGACTGCATCGCCGACGCGGAATCCTGCGTGATCGGCGGCGTGATGGAGCACATCGAGCAGGCCGGGATCCACTCCGGCGACAGCGCCTGCGTGATCCCCAGCTTTTCGCTCGCGCCGGAAACCCTCGCGGCCATCAAGGAGGCCACGAAGGCCATGGCCCGCGAGCTGGAGGTCCGGGGCCTCATGAACGTCCAGTTTGCCGTCAAGGATGGCGACGTCTACATCCTGGAGGTCAACCCGCGGGCCTCGCGCACGGTGCCGTTTGTGAGCAAGGCGATCGGCGTCCCCCTGGCCAAGATGGCCGCGAAGGTGATGGCCGGCAAAACCCTGCGCGAGCTCGGGGTCACGCAGGAGATTGTTCCCTCCCACTTCTCGGTCAAGGAGGCGGTCTTTCCGTTCATCAAGTTCCCGGGGGTGGACATCATCCTCGGGCCCGAGATGCGCTCGACGGGCGAGGTGATGGGGATCGACGCGGACCTCGGCATCGCCTACGCGAAGAGCCAGATGTCGGCCCAGCCGCCGCTCCCCACGAAGGGCAACGTGTTCATCAGCGTGAAGGACAGCGACAAGCCGGCCGCTGTCGAGGTGGCCCGGGACTTTGTGGGCCTGGGCTTCAAGATCCTCGCCACATCGGGCACGGCCAGGCTCCTTGCCGACGCGGGGATCGAGGTGCGGACACTGCTCAAAATCCAGGAGGGCCGCCCGAACGTTTTGGACCTCATCAAAAATGGGGACATCCATTTCATCCTCAACACGCCGAGCGGGCGCCAGCCGCGCCGGGACGAGGTGGTGATCCGCAGCGCCGGCGTGGCCGCGCGCGTCGCCACGATGACGACCCTGCGCGGGGCCCGGGCCAGCGTGGCGGCCATCCGGGCCATCCAGCAGGCCGGCTACGGAGTCAAGAGTCTCCAGGAATACCACGCCTGAATCAGCCGTCGTAGGTGCCGCGGGTGACGCCGATCTGGTCGCGGGCATTGAGCGCGCGCCAGATTGCGGAGGGTTCCGCGCTGCCGTCGAGGAGGGATTGGTAGGTGCGCACGGTGGTGCGGGCCTGGTCGGCCGTCTCCTCGAGGAGCTCGATCCGGAAATTCCGGAGGCCCGCCGCGAGGAACTCCGGGAAGAGCGAGGCGCCGGACTGCGGGGCGGCATGGAAGAGGGTGTTCCGGCAGCCCACATCGGCGCGGAGGGGGTGCTCGATGCCGACGCGATCGCGCAGGTGGACGCGGTGGGATTCGCACGGACGGCCGCAGTTCGTGTGGTCGGTGCCGTCGGAGAGGAAGGCGGCAAAAACGCAGTGCTCCATGTGAAACATCGGCATGTGGTAGTGCAGGGTCAGCTCAAACCAGTCCGGGGGAGCCCCCCGCAGGAGGTCGAGGATCTGGCCGGCATTGAGGTCGTGGGAGATCGACAGGCGCTCGATGCCGAGGCGGTGGAAGAGCGCCGCCGTGGCCGGGTTCGCAACATTGAGCGAAAAGTCTCCAAGCAGCCGCAGCGGGCTCCCCGCGAAATACGAAATCCCGCCCACGTTGCGGATCAGCACGCCGTCCGGGGTCGCCTTTTCGATCAGCTTGAAAATCCCCTCCTCGCCGGCCTTCTGGATGCGCGGGGTCGCAAGAAAAATCTCCGCTCTTCCGTGCGCGCGAACCTGTGCGACCGCGCCGCCGTATTTCCGGATGTCCTCAAAGTCGGCGGCGATCCCCCGCACCCCGCACTCGAGGGCGGCGGCCACCTGCTCCTCTGATCGGCAGAGGACGATGAGGCTTGTGGCGTCCGAGGCTGGCGGGGCCCAGGCCGGGAGCAGCGCTTCGAGGGAGGTCTCGGGGGTGGCGTCGCGCAGGTCGAGGCGGCGGACGATCTCCCGGCGGAGTCGGTTGATTTCCGAAACCGGAATGAGGACGTCGCCCTCGATCCGGTTGTCGATGTGGCCCTGCACGAACCGTGTCCCGCCCAGCTTGCCGAGCTGTGCGGCCAGCGAAGCGGTGGTGAGGGGCCGCGATCGGGCGCGCTCCAGGGGCATGGCGGAGGCGGCGCTGACCCCGCCGCAGGCGACCTGCAGGGGGGCTCCCGCAGCGCCGGACACGCAAAAATCGAGGGCCTGTTTGTTGGCCTCGCGCGAGGGAAGCTTTCCGGCAAAAGAGGCTTTCAGCTCGTGCTCGAGCGCGGGGTCGCTGGTCTTCCAGACGCGGGTTCCCGGCGGGATCGCGCGGGCATCGAGCCGGCCGTATTCCAACGAGAGCCGGCAACCGCGGACCTCATAGACCCGGCCGCCCTGCTCGCGGTCCGTGTCGCCGCCGGTGTCAAACACGATGCCGTCCCCCGGCTTCACCGGCACGGCCAGCGCGTCGATCTCGGCGTGATCCCCCGAGCAGCGCACGACCCGGCCGACGAGCGCCCCCCGCTTTTTGCCATAGCGCCCTTCCACAAGCTCCTGGTGGTTCACCCCGTGGACCCAACCGGTCGAGAGGCCCCGGGAAAATGTCATCTCGAGACGGTAGCGGTCGCCGTCCGTGAACGGGACCGGCCGGCTCACTTGCGCGGCGTCGAGGGCCTTGCGGTAGACGGCCGTGACGGCGGCGACGTATTCCGGCGATTTCAGGCGCCCCTCAATTTTGAAGCTTACGACGCCGCGGGCGGCAAGGTCGGGGATCTCGCGCACCGCCGCCAGATCCTGCGGGGAGAGCAGGTAACGCCGGTCTCCGAGGTCCCGCAGCGCCCCATCCACGACCAGCTCATACGGCATCCGGCAGGCCTGCGCGCACTCGCCCCGGTTCGCGCTCCGCCGCCCCAGCGCCTCGCTCGTCAGGCACTGCCCGGAATACGCCACGCACAGCGCCCCGTGCACAAACACCTCCAGCGGCAGGTCGGCCGGAAACTTTTCCAGCTCGCGCAGCGAGATCTCGCGGGCGAGGACGACCTGCCGCACGCCGAGCGACTTGGCGAACGCGACGCCTTCCGGGGAGGTGATCGTCATCTGGGTGGAGGCGTGGATGCGCAGGCCGGGAAACATCTGGCGCGAGATGTCGGCGAGCCCGACATCCTGGACGATCACGGCATCGACCCCGGCCGCGTGCAGGGCCTGGAGCTCGGCGGCGGCGGCGGGCAGCTCGTCCGTGAAGATGAGCACGTTGAGCGCGACATACGCTTTCACACCATGGCCGTGCAGGAAGGCGACGACATCCGGCAGCTCGTCGTCGCGGAAGTTGTCGGCCCGCATGCGCGCGTTGAACCGCGGCATCCCGAAATAGACGGCGTCGGCACCGTTGGCGACGGCCGCCCGCAGGCAATCCCAGTCGCCCGCTGGCGAGAGGAGCTCGAGCGGGCGCGGCGGATTCAATGGCGGGTTCTCGAAAATAGGCGGGCGGTGGTGGAGCGCCCGCGAAGGGCGCTGCGCCCCACAAGAAGCCCGGCGCCGAGAAAGATCAACACGAATGTGCCCGGCTCCGGGATGGCCACCACGCCTTTGAGGAAAAGCACGCCGCCATCGATGTCGGGGACCCCGGACGTGTTGCTGGCAAAATGGAGGCCGGCCATGTCAACCCAGCCGGACCCGTCGTGGTAGTAGGAGAGGCCGGAGGTCACCGTGGTGTAGCCGTTGAGGCCGGTCCCGCCAAGGACCACCGGCACGGCACCGAGTGTGTCGTAAATCAGCTCGATCACAATCGTCTCTCCGGACAGCAGATTGATCGGAGCACTCAGGTCATTGAGCTCGTAGCCGATTCCCTCGAGGGTGAAGGTTTCAGTTCGGAAAGGATCTCCCGAACCAAGGTTCCAGTCACGGTAAATTTTCACCGTCACGTCGACGTCAGCCATCTGGCTCGCCAGCCCCAGGGCCAGGAGCGTCGTCTCCCCGGGTGTCGTCAGCAGCCCGGCCACCTTGGTCTGCTGCAGCGCAGACATCCCCATCGGGTTGTCCCCGTCGTCGTAGTAGTAGGAATAGGACAGCGGCCCCAGCTCGTTCTGCAGCACGTCCGGCGCGTAGGCCCCCATGGGCTCCATTTCAAATGTTGCGACCCCCGTCCTGCCGATCGAGGGGTCGTTGTAAGCCGCGTAAAATGTCCCGTCGTTTTCATAGGCGGTGGTGTTGGAGGTCCAGTAGTTTTTCCCCCAACTGTTCTGCACGATCCAGGCCCCGGTGGAGGTGGCGTTGCCGTTGGTTATCTCGTAGCTGTCGTCCCAGCCGATGATCGTGACCTCATGGTCGGTGTTGGAGGGGTCCTTTCCGGGGTTGTAATACTGCACGGTGTAGGTGCCGTTGCCGTTGGGAATGTAGTTGAAATAGCTGTAGTCCGAATTCATGGACGTGGTCATCGCGCCGTTCGCGAGGATGGCCGCCTTGACGGCCTGCACCTGCGGGTCGAGCGCCCCCAGAGTGAAATCATACGTGTACCCGCCCGGGTTGATCGGGGCCGGCAGCGCGACGTTGTTGCCGTATCCCTGGTCCCACATGGTGATCGACCTTGCGAGGAACGCCTGAGGCTGGTTGGCCGGCGGCACAAGATGCCCGATATGGGCCGGCGAGTTGTTGACAAGCACCTCCGGAAAGGGGTTGTGCGCGTTGCTCGAATTGAGGACAGGTCCTCCTCCCATGATGCTGATATTCGTCGTGCTGTTGGCGGTCACCCCGGGGATCGCCCAGCTCCCCTGCCCGCGCGTCGCATATCCCAGCGCCTGGTATTCAAAACCTCCCCAATCCGCATAGCCGCTGCCGCCATAGTTCGGCCCGACCAGGGACTCCGGCGCTCCATTCGCCGTCGAGAGGTGCCAGGAGGAAACTTTGATCGGGGGCGGCGTTCCGCTGTTGGGCAACACTCCGCTCTGAAGCAGGTTGCTTTCCATCGCCGTCGCGGAGGCAAACGTCCAGCAATCCCCAAAAATCCCCTGGTCCTGGATCCCCGGAACCCAGCTCTCCTGCCCCGCGCCGACAACGACCGCCCGCAAGTCATAGCTGCTTTGCGCCAGCAAAGATCCGCACGCGCCCACCCAACACACCACGATTCCGAACAACGGTTTCATAGGAAAACCGCTCTAGCAAAAATCTTAAAGCAAGTCAAATTGTCGAAGCGGCATCATTTCCTGCGGACCGAAGAATTTTTTCAGACAGCCGGGGAAAAATCCGCTATGGGTTGCGGTGATGAGCTTGCTGGCTGACAACTACGGGGAATTTGTGATCCCGACCTACGGGCGGTTTGATTTGGATTTGGTGCGCGGGAGCGGGAGCCGTGTGTGGGGTGCGGACGGGCGGGAGTATTTGGATTTCGGGGCGGGGATTGCGGTCTGCTCGCTGGGGCACGCGCATCCGGAGGTGACTGCGGCGGTTGCGGAGCAGGCCGCGACGCTGGTCCACACGTCCAACCTCTACCGCACGGAGCCCCAGGCGCGGCTCGCACGCCGGCTCGTCGAAATCACCGGCCCCGGAAAAATCTTTTTTTGCAACAGCGGGGCTGAGGCGAACGAGGGGCTGATCAAGCTTGCCCGGCGGTTCGGAAGCCTTTCCGCGCGGCACGGGATCCTGACGTTTGAAGGCTCGTTTCACGGCCGGACGATGGCGGGGATTTCCGCGACCGGGCAGGAGAAGGTCAAGAAGGGGTTTGGTCCGCTGCTCGAGGGGTTCCGGCACCTGCCGTTTGGCGATCTGGATGCCGTGCGCGCGGCGGTCGGCCCGGAGACGGTGGCGATCCTGGTCGAGCCGGTCCAGGGCGAGGGGGGGATCCACATCGCCCGCGCCGAATTCCTGCGTGGCCTGAGGCAGGTCTGCGACGACAGCCGCCTGCTCCTGCTTTTTGATGAGGTCCAGTGCGGGCTGGGGCGGACCGGCGCCTGGTGCGGATGGAAGAGCATCGCCCCGGACATCGAGCCTGACGGGGTTTCTTGGGCGAAGGGGATCGCCAACGGGTTCCCGCTCGGGGCATTTTGGGCCTCGTCCCGCGCGGTCGGCGACAGCGGGCCCCTCTGCGACCTTCTCTCGCCCGGCAGCCATGGCACAACCTACGGAGGCAACCCGGTTGCCTGCCGCGCCGCGCTCGCTGTCCTCGACATCCTTTCACGGGATGGGCTTGTCCAGAAGGCCGCCGGGCTCGGAGGCTTCCTCCACGAGCAGCTCCGGTCCGCCGGCCTCCCCGGCGTTGTCGCCATCCGCTCGCTCGGTCTCATGGCGGGCGTCCAGCTCGACCCCGGTGCGTTTCCAGAGGACGGGCGCACGCCTGCGCTGCAGGTCGTCGTCGCCGCGATGGCTGCCGGCCTGCTGCTCATTCCGGCAGGCGAGGGCGTCGTGCGGTTCCTGCCGCCCCTCAATGCGACGGAGGAGGAAATCCGCGAGGCCGTCACAAAATTCGAGACCGCGCTCGCAAAATCGGTAATCTCTTGAGCCTAGATTCCCTGCTTATGAAACACCTGCTTTCCATCGAATCCCTCGACGCGCCAACCATCCGCGCCATCCTGGACTCCGCCGCAGAAATGAAGTCCACTCGCGGCCGCCACCCCGCCGCCCCCCTGCGCGGCCAATGCTGGGCGCTGATGTTTTCCAAGTCCTCCACCCGCACGCGCGTCTCGTTTGAGACCGGGATCCGCGAGCTCGGCGGCAACGTCATGTTCCTTGCGGCGGATGACATCCAGCTCGGCCGCGGCGAGCCGATCTGCGACACGGCGCGGGTGATGGGGCGCATGCTGCACGGGGCCGTGATCCGGACGTATGCGCAGAAGGACGTCGAGGATTTTGCCAGCTTCAGCGACATCCCCACGATCAATGCGCTGACGGATGAAGAGCACCCCTGCCAGATCCTGTCGGACCTTTTCACCATCAGGGAAACGCGGGGAAGCCTCGACGGGCTCACCGTCACGTTCATCGGTGACGGCGACTGCAATGTCGCCCGGTCCTGGATCTGGGCCGCCGCGCGGATGGGCTTCTCCCTCCGCATCGCCGCGCCGCAGGGGTTCCAACCTCCCGCCGACCTCGTCGCCCAGGGTGGCGGGTGCGTGACCGTGACCGATGACCTTAAGGCCGCCTCCGCCGGGGCCTCGGTGCTCTACACCGACGTCTGGGTCAGCATGGGCAAGGAGCAGGAGTCCGCAGAAAGGATCGCACGGCTTCAGGGCTACCAGATCAATGACGACCTCTGCCGTCTCGCCCCCGCCGCGCTGGTCATGCACTGCCTGCCCGCCTACCGGGGCAAGGAGATCACCGCCGAAACCTTCGAATCCCACGCCGGAACCATCTTCCGGCAGGCCGAGAACCGCCTCCATACCCAAAAAGCTGTCCTGGCCATGATCGCCTCCCGCCCGGAATAGGGCGCCGCCTCACGCGTATTTCGCGGGGAGGGATTTTCCGGATTTCGCGCTGCGGGCGGCCAGGTCGAGGATGTGGATCGGCCGGCGGGACCACTCGGCCGTGATGACCAGCGGGGCGCGCCCGGTGAGGTAGGCGGCAACGTTTTCGTAATACCGGAACCCTTCGTCCTTCGGGTTTTTCAGGCGCGTGGTCACGGCCCTCCCCTTGAGGTGCTGGTAGGTGGTCGTGTGCTCCCCGTCGAAAACAAGCGTGCCTTTCGTTCCGGTCACCTCCAGCCACCCCTCCTTGGGCTTCGCGTCGAGGTGGGTGATCGAGAGCGTGAGCCACTGGGATCCCTCGAACCGAACCACAAGGAATCCCTCGTCCTCATTCGTGTCGCCCTTCCATTTCGTCTTCGGCGCCCAGAACCCCTCGTGCGCAAATCCGCTGACCTCCCGCACGGGCGCGTCGATGAGCTGGAGGGAATACTCGAGCAGGTGGACGCCCCAGTCGTAAAGCACGCCGCCGGAGACCGAGCGGCTTGTGCGCCACCAGTCGCCCGGCTGCGAATACCCGCCCATGTGGCACTCGATCCGGAAGACGTCGCCGATGACCTGCCGCCTCCGGATCAGATCGACCGCCTGGCGGATCCGCCCATCCCAGTGCCGGTTGTGGTAGGTCGAGAGCATGACCCCGGAGGATTTGGCGGCGCGGATCATGCCGTCGACCTCGGCCGTGGTGATCGCGAGGGGCTTTTCGCAGACGACATGGCGTCCGGCCTTCAGGCACTCGACCGCCAGCTGCGCATGCGTGTTGTGCGGGGTGATGATCACGACCAGGTCAACCGCCGACCCCTCCAACATGGCGGAGACCGAGGCATACCTCTCAATGCCGGGAAAATCGGCGGTGGCCACGGCCAGGCGTGAGGGGTCGACCTCGGCCACCGCGACGGGCGACATCCCGGCGGCCTGCATTTCCTTGAGGTGCTGGCGCCCCATGTTGAAGGCCCCGCCATACCCGATGACGCCGACCTGGATGTCGGAGGGTTTTTTGTAGGTTTTCATAAAAGGGGTTTTTCCTGGCAGCCCTCCAGGTCTCCGGCCGCCCAGCGCAGGCCCTGGAGCGTCAGCTGGAGCGCCTCGGGAAAATTTTCGAATTCGGCCGGATCGTGTCCGAGAGCCGAGTAGAAAACCCGGCCCCTGCCCCACATGCGGACCCATGCCACCGGCATCGCGCACGAGCGCCCCTCATACACATATTCGGTGTCCGCCAGCACATGCACCGCCGGGTCGATCATCATGTAGTATTGCTCCGAGTGGTAGGGAAACGTCCCGGGCAGGCCCCGGGTGACCGGGCTGGCAAAGTCGGCAATCCGCACCGTGTAGGCCCCAACATGGGGGTGCCCGACAAAATGCCCTCCGACCATCCACTCGTAGTCAAGGTTGCCCCGGAACGCATCGCCCATGCCGCCGTGAATTCCGGCCAGGGCCACCCCGCCTTTCACCGCCTCCTGGAGCCCGTCCCCCTGCTCCTTGCTCAGCGCCCCCATCGTCCAGCACGGGAAGATCAGGTCGTAGGACTGCAGCCTCTGCCGGTCGGCCAGGATGTCCAGCGAGCACTCGACGTCCGCATGAAAGGACAGCGCCCTCAGCTGGGTCGAAAATAACTGGACAATCTTGTCAGGTTGGTGGCCGTCCCACCCGCCCGAAATGAAGAGAACATTTTTCATCGGATATCTTGTTGAGAAAGCGATCATGGCCGGTCATCCTGGAATTGAGAATGAACAGCACATCCAAAAAACTGGATTTTTTAACCAAGCATTGGGGGCCGCTCCGGCGCCAGTTTCCCGCGCTTTTTCCTCTGGTTTCCTCGGACTACCTTCCTGTCAAGACGGCCGGTGTGCGGACCGCTTTTTCCACCTGCAATTTTTCGATGATCCTGGACGGGGAGGGGTGGTATGAGCGGGAGGGGAACTCCTGGGAGGTCAAAGCCCCCTGCATGATCACGCAGTGGCCCGGGGAGCCGGTTGCCTACGGCGCGGGCACGGGCGGGTGGACGGAGTGGTATCTTGTCTATGACGCCACGCAGTTCCGGAGGTTCATCGAGCACGGGCTCATCGACCGCAGCCGCCCGGTCTGGCCCATCGCTGACCCGGCCTCTCTGCGGCTCCACCTCGCGGAGTTTTCTGTCCTGGCGCGCTCGCCGGACCCGGCGCGGGTGGTCGACCGCGTGGACCGGATCGCCGAGCGGGCGATCCTGGATTCGTGGCTCTCGCCCGGAGTCCGTCCCGATGAGGACATGGAGATCCGCGCCGCCGCCGCGAGGCTCCAGGTGAGCCCTTCGGAAAAGTGGGATTTCGAAAAACTGGCTTTCGAGCACGGGTTCTCGACCAGCACCTTCCGCCGCCGCTGGATCGGGGCCCTCGGCACGCCGCCCGGACAATACCTGCTCCAGCTCCGCATGGCCGAGGCCTGCCGCCTGCTGGTCGAAACCTCGCAGCAGATCCAGTCCGTCGCGGCCGCCTGCGGCTTCGAGGATGCCTTCTACTTCAGCCGGCGCTTCCGCCTGGAGGTCAGCCAGTCGCCCGGGGCCTACCGCCGGACATTCAGCCTCCCGAGGTGAGGGGGTGGGGCGATCCCGCGCGGCGCGCATCCTGCGGAGAAGCCCGTCGATGATTCCCTCGGCTCAGGTGCGGTGGGAGTCGGCGATCTGCTGCCAGAGCGCCCGCTCGGGGGCGCCGGTGGACGCGGGGATGGTGAGCGAGACGACCGCGAGCAAGTCTCCCCGCCGCCCGCCGGCCAGGGGGAGCCCGAGGCCGGGAAGACGGAGTTTTTTTCCAGAGGGGGTTCCCGGGGCGATCTTGAGCTTGGCGCGTCCTTCCAGCGTGGGGACATGGACCTCGCAGCCGAGGACGGCATCCCAGGCGGGCACCTCCAGGTCGTAGATCAGGTCGTTTCCGTCGATCTCAAATTCGGGATGCCGCTGGAGCTTGATGCGGAGGAACAGGTCGCCCTTGCCGGCGGACCCCGGCTCCCCCTGCCCGGCAAGGCGGATCTTTTGGCCCTCGCGGATCCCCTTCGGGATCTTGACCGTGTAGGTCTCGATTTTGCCCGATTCGCCTCGGCGGAACGAGATCTGCCGGGTCGATCCGTGAAGGGCCTCCTCCAGGGTCACCATGATGTCCGCCTCGACGTCCTCCCCGCGCTGCGGAGGCTCCTCCCGGCCGCCGAACCCCCCGAACCCGCGGGGCATGCCGCCTCCCCCGCGGCGTCCCCCTCCGAACATCTGCTCAAAAAAGTCGCTGAACCCGGTGCCCCCGAACTCGAACTCCACGCCCCCGTCCGGCTGCGCCCCGCGGAACCCGCCGCCCGGCTGCTGCCACCCCGGGGGCGGACCGCCGGCCTGCTGCCATCCCGCGCCAAACTCGTCGTATTTCTTCCTCTTCTCGGGATCGCCGAGAACCTCGTAGGCCTCGTTGATTTCCTTGAACTTCTCCTCGGCCGCCTTCTTGTCCTTGGCGGTATCGGGGTGGAACTTGCGCGCAAGCTTGCGGAAGGCGCTCTTGATTTCGTCGGCGGCGGCGGTTTTCGAAACGCCCAGGGTCTGGTAGTAATCGCGGAATTGCGCAGGCATAGGTAAAAATTGCTTAGCCCATTTTGCCAAATTTGTTCAATCTGTCCAACTCATGCTCGATATTCGACTCATCCGGGAAAATTCTGATCTTGTAAAGGCGCGGCTGGAGACGCGGGGCGGGGCCCACGGGGCGGTTGTGGACGCTGTTCTGGCGCTGGATGCGGCGCGGCGGGCGGCCGAGACCCGCCTGCAGGGGCTCCAGGCCGAGCGCAACCGCCTGAGCAAGGAGATCGGCAAACTGCGCGCGGCGAAGCAGGACAGCTCGGCCCTGGAGGCGGAGGTCAAGGCCCGCTCGAGCGAGATGGAGGGGGTTTCCGCCGAGTCCGCCAGGCTGGGGGCGGAGCAGGAGGCCCTGCTTCTGAACCTTCCGAACCTCCCCAAGGCCGGCGTCCCGGTCGGTGCCGATGCCTCGGCGAATCCCGTCCTCCGGACCTGGGGGGAAAAGCCGTTCGTCGCGGAGCCGCGGGACCACGTCGCCATCGCGGAGGGCCTCGGGCTGATCGATCCCGACCGGGCCGTCAAGATCAGCGGGAGCGGGTTTGCGTGCTACACGGGCGCCGGAGCCCGCCTCGAGCGCGCGCTTTTGAATTTCCTCCTCGACCTGCATACCCGCGAGCACGGCTACACCGAGGTGAGCCCGCCGTTCCTCATCCGAAGGGAATGCATGGTGGGGACCGGGCAGCTTCCGAAGTTTGAGAACGACATGTATGGCGTGGATGGGGGCGCGCTGTTTCTGGCGCCGACGGCCGAGGTGCCGGTCACGAACCTGCACCGCGAGGAGATCCTCAAGCCCGAGCAGCTCCCCATCAAGTATGCGGCCTACACGCCCTGCTTCCGCCGCGAGGCGGGGTCGGCCGGGCGCGAGACCCGCGGCCTGATCCGCATGCACCAGTTCGACAAGGTCGAGCTGGTGAAGATCTGCCTTCCGGAAAATTCTGATGCCGAGCTCGAGTCGCTGACCGCCGACGCGGAGCGGGTGCTCCAGCTTCTGGGGCTCCATTACCGGGTCATCGAGCTGTGCACGGGAGACATGGGGTTCGGATCGGCGCGGACCTACGACATCGAGGTCTGGGCCCCGGGGCAGAATGCCTACCTCGAGGTCTCGAGCTGCTCGAATTTTGAGGACTACCAGGCCCGGAGGATGAACCTCCGGTTCAAGGGGGACAAAAACCGTTTCTGCCACACGCTCAACGGCTCTGGAACGGCGCTGGCGCGGCTCTATGTCGCCCTGCTCGAGTCCGGACTGCAGCCCGACGGCTCGGTCGTGCTCCCGCCGGTCCTGCACCCCTACTTCGGTGGCGGCACCATCAAAAAATAGCGGCCTGGTCGGGGAGGTCGCCCGGGCGATGGAGGGCATCCCGCTCCGCCGGAGGCTTCTCCTGGGCGTCTCGGGGGGCCGCGATTCGATGGCCCTTCTGCACGCGCTGCGGCTGCTCGGATTTCAGAACCTGGTCCTCTGCCACCTCGACCACGGGCTGCGCGGGCGCGACTCCCGGGGGGATGCGCGCTTCGTCCGGACCGCCGCCCGCGGGGCTGCGATCGAGTCGGCAAGAGCCCGCACAAAAGATTTTGCGCGGGATCGCGGATGCTCGATCGAGCTGGCCGCCCGCGAGATGCGCCGCACGTTTTTCCGCGAGTGCGCGCGCCGCCGGCGGACCCGGACGCTCCTGCTGGCGCATCACGCCGACGACCAGATCGAGACCTGCCTGTTCCAGTTTTTCCGGGGTTCCGGCGCCGCCGGGCTGGCTGGCATGCGCCCCTCGTCGATGAGGGATGGGCTCAGGATCTTGCGCCCGCTGCTGGGCGTGCGCCGCGCGCAGATCGATGCCTTTGTCGCGGCGGAGGGCATCGCCTTCCGCGAGGACAGGACCAACGCCGAAGCCTCCGCCACCCGGAACCGGGTCCGTCACCAGGTCATCCCCGCCATCCGCCGCGCCTTCGGGGACAGCTTCGGGGCTGCCGTTCTGCGCGCGGCGGAGATCTTCCGGATCGAGGAGGACTGGGCGGACTCCCAGGTGCCGCAGCCCGGGAAATCCCTCCGCTGTGACGCGCTTCGCTCGCTTCCGGAGGCGATCCGCCGGCGGATGATCCTTCGCTGGCTGAGGATGTCGCCGGTGCCGGAGCCCGGATTTGCCGAAACCTGCCGCGTCGCCAGCCTTCTGGATCCGGCCAACGGGCCCGCCAAAGTCAGCCTCCCGGGGGGCCTTCAGGCGCGGAGGCGGGAGGGGAGGATTTTTCTGGAGGCAGACCCGGGAAGGAAAACTCGCCCCGCTTCCGGAAGTCGTTGTAGCGGTCCTGGATCGATTTGATGTAGGCCTTGGTCGCTGGAAAATCCATCGCCTCGCGCAGCTCCTCCGCCCCGAACTCCTCCACCGCACGCCCGGAATCCTTCTCCCACCGCTTCACGCGCGTGCGCCCGGCATTGTATTCAGCCAGGGCAAACGGCACCGGGTCGTCTTTCCCGCTCCAGTGCCGCAGGGCCTTCGCAAGATACCATGCCCCGGCCTCGATGTTCGTCTTCGGATCCAGAAGATCGGTGACCGCGAACGTCTCGATCTTTTCCGCCCGGGCCCAATCCGCTGCCGCCCCCTCGGTGATCTGCATCAGCCCCCGCTCGCCCCGCGCCCCCAGCATCTCCGGCTGGAAGCGGGATTCCCGCCAGATCACCGCTTTGATCAGGGCCGGATCCACCCCGTAGCGGGCCGCAGCGGACCGGATGTGCGGGTCAAACTGCCCAAAGCGCGACCCGTAGGCCAGGCGCTGCAGGTCGTAGTTGTTTTCGTGGCCGGCCCACAGCCACAGGCCCGCGGCGGCAAGGACAACCCCCGCGCCCAGCCAAACCAGAAGCCGGCGGCTCAGGAAGCCCGAAGGGGACTGTCCGCACGCAGGCCCTGAACCACGCGGGCCGGAATGTCCGGTTCTCATCGGGGCACCCTACACGCAGCGCCCGCCGCCCACAATACCCCGCGCACACGATTTTAATTTTTCCTGAAAAAAATCAAGCCTAGGACAACATATGTCCTACATCATCCGGCAGACTGTCCGCGTTATGAACATCAAATCCATTCGAAAAATGATCTGGAACTCCCGCCGTCCGGCACGCCCGGTCCACCACCAACTCGAGCTGCATCTTCCCCTGTCGAAGCTGAGCCGAAGCGACCTCGATGTCATCGAAGGCCTGCGCAAGCTGAGGGAAGAGCTCGCGCGTGAGTGAGGCGGGAGGGGGCGCAGGCCGCCGGACAATTCAGGCCGCCGGGACCGGCTTTTTCGCGGGGACGAAGAAGATGGACTCCACCGGTGAGGTGAGGACGGAGGACTCCTCGTCGGGGAACTGGTAGGCCATGCGGCCGCCGACATGAACCCGGTTCGGAGTGTATTCGCTCTGGTCCTCATTGAGGCCGCCCATCAGGACCGCTTCGCCGGATCGGGCGGACGCCTTGCTCGGCACCACCTTGCAGTGGAAGTTTTCGGCCATCTCAAAATTGTAGGTGCTGTTCGCGGTCTTCACGACGAGCTTGTCCCCCGGGGCAAGCTCCTCGAGCTTCAGCTTCTGAAGGCGCTGGACGGTCGGCGGGATGCTGGCGACCGCCGGCGTGGCGACTGGCGGCGCAGCAACGGGGGTGGCCGCCGGCGCGGGGGTGTTGCGACGGAACAGAGGGAGGGCAATCGCCTTCCCCTCCTGAGGGTAGGCGGCGGGCTGAAGGATCGCTTGCATGGGTTGGGTGTTTTACCGGGAGCTGAAGTTACGGGACATTGCCCATCACCACAGAGCCCGGATGCCCAGCACATTTCGCCAAAATGTGAGCAAAGTCAAGGGCGCAAATCGCAGGGGGTTGCGCGGAGAGGGCCTCCCTCGGATCACGCCCTATTTGAGGACGAGAAGCTTGTAGATGCCTTCCTCGGATTCAATGCCATGGGTGTCGTGAACAAAGCCGGGGAACTGGCGGTCCCAGTCCTGGATGGCAAGGAGGTAGGCAAGGAACGGCTCGTCGACGGAGCCGAGCTTTTCGCCGGGCATGACCATCGGGATGCCGGGAGGGTAGGGGACGATCCCCGTGGCGGCGGTCCGCCCGGGCGCCTCGGCGAGGCGGATCCTCTCGACGTCGTTGGCGACGAGCTTCTGGTAGCACTCGGACGGCGTGAGGGCCATCTCCGGAAGGACGGAAAACGCGCGGGCTTGGGACTGGAGGAGTCCGCTGGCGCGCATGCTGGACTGCATTTTTTTGGCGAGGTCGGCGAGGCCGATTCCGGGGTAATGGCCGGCGATCGACGGGATGCAGTCCGCCAGCGGGAGGTTGGTATCGTGGTCGCGCTTGAACGCGAGGAGGGCGTGGACGAGCGTGCTCCACTTGGCATTTGTGATGCCCAGCGAGAAGAGGAAGAGGATCGCGTAGTCGCTGGTCTTCTCGACGACGATCCCGCGGGCATCGAGGTAGGCGGTGAGCAGGGTCGCCGGGAACCCGAACTCCGCAATCGATCCGTCGGGGTTCACGCCGGGGGTGACGACGGAAACCTTGATCGGGTCGAGCATGCAGTAGTCGTCCTCGAGGTCGAACCCGTGCCAGGCCTCGCCGGGGTGGAGCACCCAGCAGGAGGGCTCGGATACAAGGAGGTCGGGGCTGGCGGCCTCAAAGGCCTCCTGGCGGCCGGTCTGCGGGTCCTTGACGCTGGTCGGGTTCCATGTCTGGAAAAACCAGTCGGCTCGGTCGTCGTGCTCGCGCCAGAGGCGGGTGATCATCTGCCGGAAGGCGACCGCCTCGCGGAGGGACTCCTCGACGAGGACCTCGCCGCCCTGGCCGTCCATCATCGCGGCGCTGACATCGTTCGAGGCGATGATCGGGTAGAACGGGGAGGTCGAGCCGTGCATCATGAACGACTCGTTGAAGCGGGCGTGGTCGATGGCGTTGCGCCCGTCGCGGATGTGGATAAACGACGCCTGGGAGAGGGCGGCGAGGAGCTTGTGGGTCGAGTGGGTGGCGAAGATCGTCGGGGCGCCTTCGGGGTGGTCCTTCGGGTTGCCGCGCATGGCGAAGCGCCCGCGGTAGAGCGGGTGGAAGCGCGCGTACCCATACCAGGCCTCATCGAAGTGGATGCGGTCGAGCGAGTCGCCGATGAGCTCGAGCACGCGGTCCACGTTGTAGGTGAGGCCGTCGTAGGTGGAGTTGGTGATGACGGCGTGGACCGGGCGCCCGCCCTCGACGAGCTTCTCGGCGCGCAGGTTTTCGGGAGGGATCGGGCCGATGATGCCGTAGCGGTTGCGCGTGGGCATGAGGTAATGGGGGGCCGCGCCGGTGAGCGTGATCCCCTGCTCGTTGGATTTGTGGCAGTTCCGGTCAACCCAGATCTTCTGGCCGCGCCCGACGCAGGCCATCCAGATGATGCGGTTGGACGTCGAGGTGCCATTGGTGACCGAATAGGTGCGGTGGGCGCCGAAAACCTTCGCGGCAAATTTTTCGCCCTCGCCGATCGGGCCGGAGTGGTCGAGCAGGGAGCCGAGCTCGCCGACGCTGATCGACAGGTCCGAGCGGAACATGGCCTCGCCGAAGTAGTCGTAGAAGAGGCGGCCGGCCGGCGACTTTTGGAAGGCGGTTCCGCCGGTGTGGCCCGGCGTGTGCCAGGAATACTCGTGGACGAGGTCAAACTCGATGAGGGCCGAGGCCATCGGGCCGAGGAGGCCGGCCGCGTAGTCCTTGACGGCGGCCTTGATCCGCCCGCCCACAAACGGGGAGCTGTCTTCCATGAGCCACACCAGCTCGCTGACCAGCGTCAGGATTTCCTCGGAGAGCCCGGAGCTGCGGCCGCGGTCGGTCAGCAGGAAAATCGGGATCTTCGCATTGCGGGAACGGATGAACCGGATGAGCGAGGTCGCCTGGGTGTGCGGCTCGTCCGGGTTCTGGCCGAGCGTCCAGTCCACGAGGACGCCGTGCAGCCCGGCGTCCGAGAGGAAAAGGCTGCGGCCGTCGTCGGCGCCGGGGGCGGAGACGACATCCACGGAGTTGAGCTCCAGCTCGGCTTTGAGCTGCAGGGCGGCGCGCCCTTCGGCGCTGGAGAGTTCGAGGTCGTCCTCGATGAGGAGGACGCGGTGGCGGAGGATTTTGGAACGACGTTCGATCATGGGATGGGATTGTTTAACCGCAGATTGACGCAGATTTGCGCAGATTATTTTTGGGAAAGGACAAGACGTTTGTATTGAAGCGATGGGGTGCCGAAGTTGAGGAGGACGGCGCGTTCGAGTCCTGTGATGCGGAGGTAGTTGATCACTTGGGCATCTTCGACGGATCCGATCAATGCCTGTGACTTGCACTCGACGACGACCGATTCATAACACACAAAGTCGGCCTTGAAGAAGCTGCGCAGTGGTTTGCCCTTGTAGAAAACCTTCAGGAGTTTCTCCCGCGCAAATGGGATTTCCCGCGCTAAAAACTCCACCTCCAGGCCATCTTGATAAACCGGTTCGACCAATCCCTGTCGCAGTTCGCGGTGGACTTCCATTGCTGCACCGATGATCGCATAGGTTTCCGGATCCCTTGCGCGTCCTGCCTCAGAATCATCTGCGTTCATGTGCGTCAATCTGCGGTTGATGTTTCTTCTTCAGTTGGTCTGCGGCGCCGGTGTGTGCAGGATGCGGCCGTGCGGCTTGTTGGTGGTCTCCTGCTGCGAGGCAAACGGCGGGATTTTCCCCCGGTGGAACCGCAGGTGCCAGGCGGGATCTGGATGGGACTGCGGCCAGAATTCGTGGCCGATCAGGAGGCCCGCTGCAAAGACGGCGAAGAGGACGAGGAGGGCGCGCATGGGGTCAGGCGGGTTTTTCCGGAGAGGGTTTTTTGTGGGAGACCTGGTTGATCGTGTAGCAGACGGCGCTCACGAGGAGGGTGACGGCGAGCCACATGACCTGGCTGGGGTCGGAGCCGAGGACCGCCCACAGGCAGTAGGCGGTGGTGATCCCGATCATGATGCCCAGCCCAATCCCGACGCGGTTCGCAATCCACACCAGCGCGGCGGCGACGTAGATGTAAGCCACGAGCGTCATGAGGACGGCGATCGACGAGATCACACCAAATTCTTTTGAGGCGGTCGGGGAGATCGTGAGGAGCTGGGCGCCGGTCATCAAAACCCCCGTGATGATCAGCCCCTTCACAGGAACATCGTGCTCGTTCGAGTCGGCAAAAATTTTTGGGAAGAGCCCGTCGGCTGCGGCGGCCTTGGCGGTCTGCGCGGTGGCGAGGACCCACCCGCCGAGCGAGCCGAGGCAGCCTGCGGCGGCGCAGAGCGAGACGATGGCCCCGCCGGTATCCCCGAGGGCGAGGCGGGCGCAGTCGGCGAAGGGAGCCGCCGACTTTTGGAGGACGTCGTTGGGGATCGCGCCCATGATCGCCGTGCACGAGAGGACGTAGGTGACCGCGGCCAGGAGGACGCCGCCGATCGTCGCAATGGGCACATTTTTTTTCGGGTTATCGACGACGCCGGCGGCGACCGAGGCGGTCTCGACGCCGATGAACGACCAGAGGGTGACATTGAGGACGCCCTGGATCGCGCCGAAGGTGTCCTTGCCGCTGACATTCCATGCGGCCATGTAGGTGGCGGGGCTGAACTTGAACCATCCGACAATTGCGACGCCGACGATGGCGATGAGGGCGAGGATCGTGGTGACCGACTGGACGTTTGTGGTGAGCTTGGGGCCGAGGATGTTGATGAACGTGAAGAGCCAGATCATCCCGATGCAGGCGGCGGCGAGCACCATCGGCTCCTTGAGGATGGGGAAGAAGAAGCTGAGGTAGCCGACGCCGACGACCGCGAGGGCGACATTGCCGATCCAGCCGGCGAGCCAGTAGAGAAGGTTCGTCTGGTAGCCGATGAACGGGCCGAAGGCGCGCCGCGCGTAGGCATACGAGCCGCCGGCGCTGTCGTCGATCGATGCCATTTTGGCGTAGACCATGGCGAGGCAGATCGCGCCGGTGATCGTGACCGCCCATCCGAAGATGGCAATGCCCCCGGTCGCTGCGAGGTTGGCCGGGAGCATGAAGACGCCCGAGCCCATGATGTTGCCGGCCACCATCAGGGTCGCTGGGATGACGCCGACTTTTTTGGATGAGGAGCTCATAAGGATATTGAAACCGCAGATTGGCGAAGGTTTTTGCAGGTGATTTTTGGGAAAAGATGAGGTGTTTGTCGTGGTGGGATCGGCCTCCCTGGCAGCGCCGATGCTCTCAAACGTTTCAGAACTCCTGCCCGTGCCGCCTCTGAAAAATCTGTGCTCATCTGCGTCAATCTGCGGTGGATCATCGGATCGATTTGATGCACCAGAAGTGGTATTGGCCGTCCTCGACGACGGCGCCCTCGACGATTTTTTCGAAGCCGGGGAACTGGCGTCCCCAGTCCTCCATGGCGCGGAGGAACGTGAGCCACGGGCCGTCGGCCGGCCCGATGTTCTCGCCGGGCATGAGGATCGGGATGCCGGGGGGGTAGGGGATGGCGCCGACGGCGATCGTGCGTCCGGGCATGGCGTCGAGGGGGAGAAGTTCGACGTCGCCGGACATGAGCCTGGCATTCGCGGCGCGGGGGGGCAGGACCGGGGTGGGGAGGTTGCCGAAGGCGGCGGCCTGGGCCTTGTCCATCGCGCTGGTCTTCATGCGGGCAAACATCTCGTCGCAGAGGTCCTTGAGGCCGAGGCTCGCGTAGCGGTCCGGGGCGGTCTGAACGAGGTCGGGCAGGACGGTTTCCAGGGCCTCATTCGCATCGTAGGCCGCCTTGAAATTCAGGAGCGTGTTGATGAGGGTCCCCCATTTTCCCTTGGTGATGCCGACCGAGAACAGGCAGAGGACCATGAAGTCGGTGGTGCGCGAAGGGATGATCCCCCGGCGGTAGAGGAAGCTCGTGAGCACGGCCGCCGGGATCCCGCTGTCCTCGAGCTCGCCGTCGGCTCCCATGCCGGGACAGACGATCCCGGCCTTGATCGGATCGAGCATGCACCAGCCGTCCGGGATGCCGTCAAACCCGTGCCAGTTTTCGCCGGGGTGGAGGATCCAGCAGTTCGGGTCGGTCGCGAGCAGCTCGGGGGAGGCGTCGGCAAAGGGAACATTTTCCCCTGTGGAGGGATCGCGGACCTCGGGGGCGTTCCACGGCTGGAAAAACCAGTCTTTTTTGCGCGCGAACTCGCGGTGGGCGCGGGCGAGGGCCTGCCGGAAATCGACCGCCTCGTCGATGACCTCGCGGGTGAGCGCCTTTCCGTGGCCGCGGTCCATCATGGCGGCGCCGATCTCGTTGGAGGCGACGATGGCGTAGAGCGGGGACGTGCTGGCCTGGGCCATGTAGGCCTCGTTGAACTGGCTGTGGATGATCGGCCGGCGCCCGTTCCGGATATGGATGTAGGACGACTGGGAGAGGGCGGCGAGGAGCTTGTGGGTCGAGTGGGTGGCGAAGACGGTGGGGCCGTCGGCCGGGTGGTCCTTCGGGTCGCCGCGCATGGCGTGGCGGTCGCGATACATCGGGTTGAAGCGCGCGTAGGCATACCAGGCCTCGTCGAAGTGGATCGTATCCACGCTCCGGGCGAGGAGGTCCTGGACGTCGGCGGCGTGGTAGCACATGCCGTCGTATGTGCAGTTCGTCACCACCGCATAAACCGGTTTCTCCGAGCTCAGAAGCGGCCGCAGCGGGTTGGCCGCAATTTTTTTGGCGATCGTTTCGGGTGCGAATTCCGAGGGCGGGATCGGGCCGATGATCCCGTAGCGGTTGCGGGTGGGCAGGAAGAAGACCGGGATGCCGCCGCTGATGATGAGCCCCTGCTCGATCGATTTGTGGCAGTTCCGGTCGCAGAGGGCGAGCTGGTTGTCGTTGAGGACCGCGGACATGATCGTTCGGTTCGAGCCGGACGTCCCGTTGAGGACCGAGTAGCTGAGGTGCGAACCGAAAACCCGGGCAGCATATTTTTCCGCCTCCCCGATCGCCCCCTCATGATCCAGGAGCGACCCCATCGCGGTGCGCTCGATCCCCGAGTCCGTGCGGAACAGGTTTTCGCCGAAATAGTCGAAGAAGACGCGGCCTTCCGGCGTCTTGGTGAACGCGATGCCGCCCTGGTGTCCGGGGGCGGCCCACGAGTGCTCGCGGGTCGCCGTGTAGGCCAGGAGCGCCTTCATGAACGGGGGCAGGAGGTTGTCGAGATAGCGCTTCATCGCAGCCAGCGCCCGGCCGGCCACGAAGGGGGCCGTGTCCTCCAGCATCCAGACAAACTCGTTCGCCAGCTCCATGACCTCAACCCCGGGTGTGTGCGACCGCGCGCGGTCCGCCATCAGGAAAACCGGAACATCCGTGCGCCGCTCGCGGATCGTGCGCAGGAGGGCCTCCGCTGCCGCATGGGAGGAGGCGTCGTCGGCCCCGATCGTCCAATCGACAAAGATGCATGCCACCGAGGCGTCGGAGACGACAACGGCCACGCCGTCCTCCGTGGTGGTCGCCTCGATCACATCGACCGCGCGGGAGGCAAACTCCCCGGCGAGTTCGCGCACGGCGCGGCCGCCGGCGGTGTGGGGGTCCGCGAGCTTGTCATCGACGATGAGGACGCGGCGTTTCAGGAGGGCGTTGGTGCGTTCAAGCATGGTGGGAGAGCGGGGAGCTGAGGTTTTAAAAATTGCAGCCGAACTGGGCTCCGATCACGAGCGCCCCGGGGGTCTGGGTCCCATTGGGCTGGATCACGTATTGGATGTCGGGCTGGACGAAGACGTTCGGCGTGATGTTGATGATGTAGCTGATCTCGAAAACCGTCTCGGCTGTCGGGTTGGCCCCCGCCTGGGGCCCGTCCGTCTCAAAGGCCGGCCCGAGCGCTCCGACCATGTAGGTGCAGAGGAACTGGTCCTGGTCGCGGCCGGGGATGATCCCCTGCCAGACCGTCCCGCCAAACCCCATGAGCGGCATCTGCGAGACGTTGAGCTGCGGGGAGTAGGTCAGCCCTCCCCACACCGCCAGATTGTGATCCGGGTTCCTGGCGCTCTGCCAGACCGTCTGCTGCCCGATGAGGTAAAACCCGAACGTGTTGTCCTCGACCGCGTCGCTTGTCCCGGAGGCCAGCGGGAAATTCGAGTAATACCCGCCGAATTTGTAGGTGCCCGCGAGGCCGGACACGGCCGGCTCAACGGAGGACTTTCCATCCTTGTCGTGCAGTGTCTCCGCCGGGCGCGAGCCGAAGGTCGGATTCCACGCCGCCTCGCAGAACATCAGGATGCCGTCGCCGGGGCGCATGGAAAAATCCAGGCCGTGGTAGGCGACCACGCCGATCCGGTCCGTCGCCTGGTAGATCCCGGAGGTAAGCGACGTCACCGCCGAGGGGTTGATTTTAACGGTGGCGCCCCACGTGGCGTTGGGCGAGCTCGTGAACTTCGAGTTCAGGAAGAGGCTCGTCGGATTGCCGTTGATGCCCCCGCTCACCTGGATCCCGAACGCCGGCAGCGAGCAGAAGTCGTCGGCGGCCACCATGCGGCCGATTTTGAACTCCAGAAAATCGTTAAAAAGCACCTGCTTGTAATACATCTCATAGAAGAGCCCTGTGGGCGTGACATAAGATTCGCTCACGTTGAAGACATTGCCGATGTCGGTCGAGAGGTTGCGCCCCGTGGCATCCGCCCCGGAGATCTTGAACGACGCCCCCTTCCAGCCCACCAGCTTCTCCATGTCGAATGTCGCGCCGAACAGCATCTCGTGCGTGTACGCGACCTCCTGGGTCAGCCCGCCAACCGGATTGCCAAGGAAAACGCCCCAGTAGTTCAGGAAGGGCGTCACGCCGGCGTCGGATGCCTTCGTGAACTCCGCCTCCAGCCAATTCGGAAACCAAACCAGGTCCTGGCCGAGCGATCTTTCCTCCGAAACCATTCTTTCGCTCGGGCCTGCGCCTGCCGCCGGTGGCGCCCCCGGAGCGCTCTGCGCCATGGCTGAAAAATTGAAGAATCCCTGCGCGATAAAGGGAGCGAGTAGGCCTGCGCAGAGCTTGCGTCTCATAAGAGCTTCTTATGAAAAGGCCGGATCACTGGCAAGGGAAATTGCGAAATAATTTTTCTTACCAGGGGCCGATGGCTTCGCGCGAACGCCGCCGGGCTGAGGCACAAAACGCCACCGGTGGGCGAGGGCGTGCGGCCGGGCCCGCTACTTGTTCAGGCGCTGGGCGAAGTCGCCGAAGCGCTTTGCGGCGTAGGCGGAGAGGGCCGGGCGGACCAGGGGGATCGCCAGCTTGAGGAGCGAGAGGAGGAGCCCGAAAAAGCCGGCGGATTTTTCTTTTGGTGCAGCGGGTTTTTGGCTTCGGGAGCCGGACTTATCGCGCACGAACTTGGTGACAGTTTTTGTGCGGGTTTTCGGTCCGGCAAGCATGTAGCCGATGGCGGCGGCCCCGCCAAGCCAGGCGAACGGGCGGGCCTTGACCGAGCGCTGGATGCGTGCGGAGAGGTCGAACTGGGCCTGGACGGCGGCCGAGTCGCGGGCGATGGCGGACCGGCTGCGGGCGAGCTCGGCGAGGATCTCGGACTTCCGGTTCACGGGCGGCGCCCTCCGCGAAGCGCTTCCAGATCCCGCGCGATTTCGCTCTTGGTTGCGGGGAAGAGCGGCGTGCGCCAGTGGGTGCGCACGTGATTCGCGCAGACAAAGGCAAGCAGGGCGTGAAGCACGACGAAGCCCGGCAAAATCCACAGCCAGCTCACATGGAAAACCGCCGCGATCAGGAAGGCGGCGGAAATCAGGGCGAGCAAATAGCCGAAGACCGCAAAGAAGAGCGCGGCAAAAAGCATGACGGCCAGGCGCAGGGCGAGGGCCCCCGCCTCGCGGGCCTCTTCACCGGCAAGCGCGCCCAGCGCCTCAAAGTGCCTCCCGAAGGAGCCGATGAGCCGAAGGACTTCCGCCGCGAGCCCCTGCGGGATTTCCTGCGAGGGGTTCGGGGCGCTGGTGCCGGGTGTTTCCAATTAGCGGCGGAAGATGATGCCGACCAGAAACCCGATGCCGAGGGCGATCCCGACGGCTTTCAGCGGGTTCTGGCGGATGTAGGCCTCGCTGTCACTCTGGAGCGTCTGGGCGCGCGTGGAGGCGTCTCCCCAGGCGGCGCGGGCTTTTTCTTGAACCTCCCCGGCCTTGGCTTTCGCCTGCTCGCGGAGGTCGCCGTAGGTGGCGGACGCCGCCTCGCCGAGGTCCTTGGCTGCCGCGCCGATGTGCTCCTTGCCGGCGTCGAGGACGGCCTGCGCATTTTGCTTCACGGTCTCCTTGACCATCTTGGTGGCCGCTGTGGCCGCGTCGAGGGCCTTTTTGGCGTGCTCGGTGCTGCTTTCCAATTTTTTGGCTGCGATGTTTTGTTCGTTGGATTCAGACATAATTTTTGGCTTTTGGTTGCTCCTCCTACACTGACAGAGAATTCCCGCTTGGCAAGCACGGACGCGACGGGGAAGATGAGCGGCCTATGTCAGACACTCAAGCTTTCGCCCCCGGACGCGTCGAACTGCTCGGCAACCATACGGATTATAATGGAGGCGTCGTCCTTTCGGCGGCCATCCAGATGGGGATCCGGGTGAGCGGGCGGGCGAGGGGAGACGGGAAAATTGTGATCTCGAGCGAGGGGATCGACGGGGAGGTCACTGCGGACCTGGCGGTGGGGTTGAGCCCGTCGGGCGGGTGGGCCGACTACCCGCTGGGTGTCGTGGCGATGCTGCGCGAGGCGGGGGCTCCGGTCGGGGGATTTGAGGCGCGCTTTGCGGCCGATCTGCCGCCGGGGGCCGGCCTGTCGAGCTCGGCTGCGCTGGAGGTGGCCACCGCCGTCTTTGCGACACGGCTTTATCCGTTTGAGCTGGCCCCCCTCGAAATGGCCAAGATCTGCCGCCGTGCGGAAAATGACTTTGTCGGGGTGAGCTGCGGGCTGCTCGACCAGGTCTCCTCGATTTTCGGGAAGCGCGACCATGTCGTTTTTCTGGACTGCCGGGCGGAGTCCGTCGAGCCCGTCCCGTTTCCTGACTCGCTCGGCCTGCTCATCATCCACTCCGGGGTCAAGCACGCGCTGACCGGCGGGGAATACAACGAGCGCCGCGACCAATGTTTCGAGGCGGCCCGCCTCATGGGGGTGGAGGCCCTCCGGGACGTCTCCAGCGAGCAGCTCTTCGCCGCCGGCCTTCCCCCGCTGGTCGAGCGCCGGGCGGCCCACATCACCGGCGAGAACGAGCGGGTCTTTGCGGCGCTCGCCGCCCTGCGCGCGGGCGATGGCGACACCTTTGGCCGCCTCATGACCGCCTCCCACCGCAGCTCGATGGCCAACTTCGAGAACAGCACCCCCGAGCTCGACGCGCTCGTCGACCTCGCCATCCGCCAGCCGGGATGCCATGGCGCCCGCCTCACCGGAGGCGGGTTTGGCGGAGCGATCGTCGCCCTCGTCGATGGAGAAAAATCCGCCGCCATCGCGCAGGCCGTCACATCGGAATACCTCGCGGCCACAGGAAACACCGCCAAGGCCTACCCCTGCCACGCCTCCGACGGAGCCCTCGCTGCCGGCCGGGCCAGGTAGGGGCAAACCAGCCGCGCCGACACGGAGCGGCGCCAGACTCACGTCGGGCATCACATAAAAAAGCCCGCTATCCACGAAGAGCCCGTCGGCGGCCAACGCGTGGAGGTGCGGGTGGAAGTCGAGGTATTCGCCAAACGTGTGGATGGCCATGACGACGCCCGTCGTGCCCTCGGGCAGGCCGAGCGTGGTGCGCAGGAACTCGGCCAGGCAGCGCCATTCCGTCGTGACCCCTCATTTCGGAACATGCTATAAAAGATCAACTTGTGAAACGGTGAAAGTCCGAAACTGTGAAACTGTGAAAAATATCACCATCGCCCTTGATGACGATACCTACCGCAAGGCCCGCGTCGTCGCCGCCCACCGCGACGCCTCGGTCTCTGCACTTGTGAAAAAGTTTCTTATCTCCCTGACGGCGGAGGCTCCTGCGCCCCGTGATCTGAAGCGGGATCAGGAAGTTTTGCTCGATGAACTTTGGCAAAAATATCCCGCTTTCACATCGCGAGAAAACCTCTCCCGCGATGCCCTCCATGAACGGCAATGACCTTCATTGACACGAATATTGTTCAATCTTCTAAGCTGCCCGCGCGTTGAGGATTTCGATGAGCTCCTTCGCGGACTCGGGGATTTTTGTTCCCGGCCCGAAGATTGCGACCGCGCCGGCTTCGCGGAGGAAGTCGTAATCCTGCGCCGGGATGACGCCGCCGGCTACGACGAGGATGTCCTCGCGTCCGAGGCGCTTGAGCTCGGCCATGAGGGCGGGCAGGAGGGTTTTGTGGCCGGCGGCGAGGCTCGACATGGCGACGATGTGGACGTCGTTCTCGACCGCCTGCTTGGCGGTTTCCTCGGGGGTCTGGAAGAGGGGGCCGATATCGACGTCGAAGCCGAGGTCGGCATACCCGGTGGCCACGACCTTCGCACCGCGGTCGTGTCCGTCCTGGCCCATTTTGGCGATGAGGATGCGCGGGCGGCGGCCTTCGCGTTTTTCGAAGGCGTCG